>Ga0316204_10005401_pt1 | contig 21118 bp, 16 predicted proteins | sample 6monrhotite_MG_2_FD_205661 | JGI IMG/M metagenome (GOLD analysis project Ga0316204, IMG submission 205661) | Microbial mat bacterial communities from mineral coupon in-situ incubated in ocean water Damariscotta River, Maine, United States -... | ecosystem: Environmental > Aquatic > Marine >... | reverse complement strand
GGTCGCGGCCATACGCTTTTTGATCTGCGCAAAAATCGCTTCTTCTTCTTCGGATGTTGCGACTTCAATCAGGTTGGTCTCGCCTGCTTCGACACGGGCGCCAAGCAGAACGTAGAGGGTCGCGTCACCGCCATCGTCGAGGATCAGGTTCGCGCCTTCGGGGAACATGAACGACTTATCGAGATAATCCCAATGCTCAACCAAGGACTGGCCCTTGATCGCAAAAACAGGCGTGCCACCAGCCGCTATCGCCGCCGCAGCGTGGTCTTGCGTTGAGAAGATATTGCACGACGCCCAACGCACATCGGCGCCAAGCTCAACCAGCGTTTCGATCAGAACAGCCGTCTGAATGGTCATATGCAGAGAGCCAACGATCCGTGAACCTGCCAGCGGTTTACTTGGGCCAAACTCGGACCGAAGCGACATCAGACCCGGCATTTCCGTTTCAGCAATATCCAACTCTTTACGACCGAACTCGGCCAGCGAAATGTCTTTTACAACGTAGTCAGTGGTCATGTGCCAACTTCCTTAAAACTCAATTTCCGCGCTCTGTTATCACCGACTCGCCCCCGCGACAATGTTTGCGTCGACAACCGGCCAAATGGTCGATTATGGTAGGGTTATCCTGACTACGTTTTTCAATTGTTTAGTAGATCATTAAAATGTCACGAATAAATCGAGGTCGTTAACTATATTTTAGGCAGTCTAATGGGGCGCCTGAATGAAAATGATCTATTTATTGTCGGTAGGGAAAAAGAGAATGCGGGTTTTTCACTGCACCTCATGTAAACGCAAAATGCAAATCGGACATTTCCGATGCGACTATTGTGAGTCCCGCGCGCCAGCGCGCAACTGGCTTGCTTTGCCGGTTGTCGCACTGTTGATCGTTTTCTTTTTGGTCATCATTTAGAAAAAGGCCAGCCTGGCCCTCTTCCCTAGTCAGGCAAAATACGAACAGCCCCTTTGGCCGCCGACGACGCCAGCATTGCATAGGCCTTAAGCGCCGTTGAAACCGCCCGAGGACGTGCCTCGGCTGGTGCCCAAGGTAGCGGGCCTTTCGCGTCACGGCGCGCATTCAGCGTCGCGTCATCCACTGCTAAATTGATCGTCCGGTTCGGGATATCAATTTCAATCAAGTCGCCCGTTTCAACAAGACCGATCATGCCGCCCTCAGACGCTTCGGGTGAAACATGCCCGATCGAAAGCCCCGACGTGCCGCCAGAAAAACGGCCATCCGTCAACAAAGCGCACACTTTCCCGAGACCCTTGGATTTCAGATAGCTCGTTGGATACAACATTTCCTGCATTCCGGGCCCGCCCTGAGGGCCTTCGTACCGGATCACAACAACGTCGCCCTCAACGACTTTGTTGGTCAAAATGGCGCTGACAGCATCGTCTTGGCTTTCAAACACAACAGCCGATCCATTGAATTTCAGGATCGAGTCGTCAACACCCGCCGTTTTCACAATGCAGCCGTCTTGGGCAATGTTTCCAAACAAAACAGCCAAACCGCCGTCCTTCGAAAACGCGTTCTCGACATTGCGGATCACACCGCCTGCGCGGTCCACATCCAACGCCTTGTAGCGGTTTTCGGTGGAAAACGCCTGAGTCGTTCGCACTCCGCCCGGGGCCGCGCGGTAGAATTTATCGACGCCTTCGTCCTTCGTCACCACAACGTCCCATTTTGCAATCGCGTCGGCCATTGTGTCCGCATGAACAGTCGGCACGTCGCCGTGCAACAGCCCGCCGCGAAACAGCTCGCCCAGAATGCCCATGATCCCGCCTGCGCGGTGGATGTCTTCCATGTGTACGTCAGCCTTGGCTGGCGCAACTTTAGACAGACACGGCACCTGACGCGACAGACGATCCATGTCCTCCATCGTGAAATCAACTTTGCCCTCATAGGCGATCGCCAAAAGGTGCAACACGGTGTTGGTTGATCCACCCATGGCAATGTCCAGAGACATCGCGTTTTCAAACGCCTTGAACGACGCAATCTCGCGCGGCAGAAGACCTTTTTCTTCGCCCTCGTAGTGACGCTTGGTGATGTCGACGATCCGCCGACCAGCCTCAAGAAACAGCTCTTTGCGATCAGCGTGCGTGGCCAACATCGACCCGTTGCCAGGCAAGGCAAGACCCAACGCCTCGGCCAAACAGTTCATCGAATTCGCGGTGAACATGCCAGAACACGATCCACACGTCGGGCAAGCGGCTTCTTCAATCGCTTGAACCTGCTCATCAGTATACCGGTCATCAGCCGCCACAACCATCGCATCAACCAGATCAACCACTTGTTCGATATCGTTGATCGTGACCTTTCCAGCCTCCATCGGGCCACCAGAAACGAACACCACGGGAATATTCAGACGCATCGCGGCCATCAACATACCCGGCGTGATCTTATCGCAGTTCGAGATACACACCATCGCATCCGCACAATGCGCATTGACCATGTATTCCACGCTGTCGGCAATAATTTCGCGCGATGGCAAAGAATATAGCATCCCGTCATGCCCCATCGCGATGCCGTCATCCACTGCAATTGTGTTGAATTCTTTGGCAACACCACCCGACGCTTCAATCTCGCGCGCAACCATCTGGCCGAGATCTTTCAGATGCACATGCCCCGGAACAAACTGGGTAAAGCTGTTCACAACGGCAATAATCGGCTTGCCAAAATCACTGTCGGTCATGCCGGTGGCACGCCAAAGACCGCGGGCCCCTGCCATGTTGCGGCCATGTGTCGAACGTCTGGAACGGTAATAGGGCATGTGGCTATCCTTCGTCGCTTATCACTGCGGACTGAACCGCCTCAGGGCCGAGGAATAGCGCAAATCGCGCCTGTAAAACAACTCGGAAAACTCACCCAGCGCCATGATGCGGATTTACTCGCGCCGACGAATCGCATAAATTGAAACAAAACAAGAACAGGAAGACCGATGCCCCCTCCTCCCCGCGCTTGGCAAAAGATGCTTTCGGGCCGCCGTCTGGATCTTCTTGACCCGACTCCGATGGATATTGAGATCGAAGATATCGCCCACGGGTTAAGCTTTGTGGCGCGCTGGAATGGGCAAACGCTTGGCGATTTCGCCTACTCGGTTGCCGAACATTCTCTGCTGGTTGAAACTCTGTTCACTCGTCTGAACCCGAATGCGCCGGTGAAATGGCAATTGGCCGCTCTTTTGCATGATGCGCCCGAATACGTGATCGGTGACATGATTTCGCCTGTGAAATCAGCCGTTGGGCCCGATTATGAAGCGCTTGATAAACGTCTTGCCGCCGTGATCCACATCCGCTTTGGACTGCCCGCCGCGATCCCGCAAAACATCAAAAAGCAAATCAAAAAGGCCGACAAAATCTCTGCCTGGATGGAGGCTACGCAAATCGCCGGCTTTGCGGTTGACGAGGCCAACAAGCTCTTTGGCAAACCCGATCCCAAGCTGATCGAAGGGCTGGGCATCCACCTTCGGGCCCCTGTCGAAGCACGCGAAGCCTACACCGCCCGCCACAATACACTGTTGAAAGCCCTCTGATGATTACTATTCGACCCGCCATCCCGTCAGACGCCACGGCAATGGCAAAATTGCTCAACGAGATCATTAAAATCGGCGGCACCACCGCCCAACAAACCCTATTCGATGACGCCCGAATGCTATCTCACTATCTGGCACCCCCCAACAACGTCGCCTGCCATGTCGCCCTCGAAAACGGGTCGCTGCTTGGCTTTCAGGCGCTTGAATGGTCAAAGGATGATCCAGCAGACCCGAATGCCCGCCCGTCCGATTGGGCCTATATCGCCAGCTTCGTGCAAGACGGCCACCAAGGCAAAGGCATCGGCGTCAAACTGTTCACCGCCACACTCGCAATCGCAAAACACCAGAACGTTCAGGCCATAGACGCCACAATCCGTGCCGATAATGTCCCAGGCTTGGCGTATTATGCAAAAATGGGGTTTCGTGAAGACGGTCGCAAACGCAACGTGCCCCTAAGGGATGGCACCAAAATTGATCGCGTCCAAAAAGCTCTCTATCTTTAAGGACCTGCTCATCTTTTGACCAAAAATATCCCCGCCAGAGGCAAAACCCGAGAAACGGGCCAAAGGCCCGCAAACGAGGCATAAAGCGCGCCGCAAGGCGCCCCTTTAAATCAACGCGGGCTGCGCTTTGCCAAAATCCGCTGCAAAGTCCGACGGTGCATGTTCAAACGCCGCGCCGTCTCCGATACATTCCGGTCACAAAGCTCATACACGCGCTGAATATGCTCCCAGCGCACACGATCTGCCGACATCGGATTCTCAGGAGGCGGCGGCAGCTCGTCGTCAGACGCCAGCAACGCATTCATAATATCCGAAGCATCCGCAGGTTTGGACAAATAATCCGTTGCGCCGATCTTAACGGCTGCCACAGCCGTCGCGATTGCACCGTATCCTGTTAAGACAACGATGCGGCAGTCAGGGCGCTTTTCACGTAACACTTCGACCACATCCAAACCGTTGCCGTCTTCAAGGCGAAGATCAACGACCGCATATGCTGGGGGTCTGGCTGTCGCAATAGCTTTGCCAGCAGCAACCGACCCACCGGTTTCAACTTCGAAGCCGCGCTTCTCCATGGCTTTCGCCAAACGTTTCAGAAATGGTTCATCATCATCAACCAGTAAAAGCGATTTATCCTCGCCAAGTTCCAGCGATGCATCAACCATTCCATACCCTCCAGAGCGTTAACCTATAAGCTACTTAGCCCGAGGCGGGATTGGCGTCAAACGTATGCCGTCGTCTACATCTATTACATTGCGTCTATAAAGCACGCCATTTGGTCTGCAAGCATCTCAGGCTGGATTTCGCGACGGAAAAATTCGACAAACCCATGCCCCGGCAACGTCAGATAACTAAACGTTGAATGATCCATCAAGTAGTACTCGGGGTCGCCGTCCTGTTTGCGATAATAGGTTCGGTAAGCTTGGCTGGCGGCTTTAACTTGCTCAAGCGATCCGGTTAGTCCGACCATGCGGGGATGTAGATAATCTGTGAACTCGGCCAAGGCTTGCGGGTCGTCGCGCTCGGGGTCGATGGAAATAAACACCGGCGTTACGTCATAGCCGCGATCATCCAAGATCGTAACGGCCTCGGCGTTTCGGGCTGTATCAAGCGGGCAGACGTCTGGGCAATAGGTGTAGCCAAAGTAAATCAGGCTCGGTTTGTCCAATACCTGTTGATCCGTAACCGTCGCGCCGGTCTCGTCAACAAGGGTGAACGGCCCGCCGATCTGGCTTGTTCCGCCGGCAATGACGCTTGTTCGACACTGTGCGAAAGGGTCGTCAGATGTTGGGGCCATTACTGTGTACACGGCGACTCCGCCCACGACCGTCAAAGTGAATAGCCCCGCTGCGATTGCATAAACGTTCATTTTCTTCATCAGAGCTTCCTTTTTCGGCCAACACGTTGATCACGTGCTAAACCCCATTTAACAATGGCACAGCTTGTCGCAAGTCACAGGGGTCAAAATGTCCGAAACAATTATCAGCCCCCTGCGCGGCAACCTTCGCGGAAACTGGATTCGATTGCGCACTATGACCACCGTTCGGTGGATCGCGATTGTGGGACAGTTTACTGCGATCACCGTTGCGCAAAAGCTATACAGCCTGCAACTTGAACTTGGTCTTTGCTATCTGGTCATCGGTATTTCGATCGTCGGCAACCTGTTCGCGATGTTTGTTTTGCCCGAAAACAAACGGCTGAGTGAACGCGAAAACCTTCTCACCATGCTGTTCGACCTGCTTCAACTGTCGTTTTTGCTGTTTTTGACGGGCGGGCTGCACAACCCGTTCTCGCTTTTGCTGCTGGCACCCGTGGCCGTGGCGTCTTTTGCGCTGTCGTTGCGTTCGACCCTGATCCTTGGGGCGACGTCGATTATTTCGGCGACGATCCTGATGAATTACCATCTGACGCTGGAAACCGAACAGGGGTTCTATCTGCGTGTGCCCGATGTCTTTTTGTTCGGGAAATGGGTGGCCATTGGCATTGGGGTGGCCTTCATCTCAATCTACGGTCGCCGCGTGACGCAAGAAATGACGTCGATGTCCGACGCGCTTCAAGCCACGCAAATGGCCCTGTCGCGCGAACAAAAACTGACCGACCTCGGCGGGGTGGTGGCCGCGGCTGCGCATGAACTAGGCACGCCGCTTGCCACAATAAAACTCACCAGCGGAGAGTTGGTCGACGAACTCGACGACCGCCCGGACCTACAAGAGGACGCCCAACTGATTCGTGAACAAGCTGACCGCTGCCGAGACATCCTGCGCTCGATGGGGCGCGCGGGAAAGGATGACCTACACGTCCGTCAGGCCCCCCTGACCAGCGTTGTTCGCGACGCCGCCGAACCCCATATCGACCGCGGAGTCGACGTCATCTTTGAGGAAGGCCCCTTTGAGGGCGAAAATCCCCGGATGCCGTCTATTTTGCGTCAACCTGAGATTGTCCACGGCCTTAGAAACCTTGTGCAAAACGCAGTCGATTTCGCGAATGAGCGCATCTGGGTCGAGGTCACGTGGTCCGCCAACGTTATCAATGTCCGCATCACCGACGATGGACGCGGGTTTCCGTCTGATATGATCGGGCGAATTGGGGATCCCTTTATGCGCCGTCGCACGACTCAGCGCGAAAAAATCTCGCGGCCTGGGTACGAAGGCATGGGGCTGGGGCTGTTTATCGCCAAAACCCTGCTTGAAAGATCGTGCGCAGAGCTGAGCTTTTTGAACGGACGCGACCAATACGGGCGAAAACACGCTGATGGCCGCACGGGCGCGATCGTCAATGTTGAATGGAAACGCGAAGACATTGATGCCCGAAATGGGCCGAATTCGCTTGTCACGGGGTTGAACCAAAAGATTGAGGTGTGACAAAGTTAATCATCCTATGGGTGTATTTGTTAAGCCTTTGTTAACCCTTTCGAACCCAAGGTAACCTCTTTTTCGAGGCCCTAAATGACTCTCTTTGATTGGCAAAACTCTCTGGTCGTATTCGGTTGTCTGATCATTGCGATTGGCCTGTTTGTCACGCTCCTTTTCCAGCGCCAGCGGTATCTTGGGCGCAAACTAACTCATGAAACCTCACAGATCGTGCTGTTGGTTGAGGATGGAAATATCGTCGACGAAACGGCTCTGGCGCGCGTTATTTTGGGGGATGTTGATCCGCAAAACTGGGGGTGGCCCAAGCTGCATTCTGCATTTGCGTTTCGCTTCCCCCGCCTGCCAGCCACCTTCGAAGACTGTCTTATGCTCGCGCCGATCGATCTGCGTTCGGCCTATGTTGACGACACCGCGCAGCTCAGCATTCAGGCCTACGGCCCGCGGTTGAAGATTGCCTTATCTCAGGACGCATCATGCGCGTCGACCGCCCGTCAGCACGTCTTGATGCAAGACCACCGCACCCTGTCCAACGTCGCCAAGGCCGGAACGGATTCCCCATTTCCGATGTGGATATTAGACGAAAGTGACCACGAGATTTGGCGCAATAGCGCCTATCAAGACCTAAGGAACGCCTACCTGGACCCTGAGGACACAACCGCGCTTTTTGAGCTTGAGTGTGACCGCCTGCGCACCGAAGGCCCGCTTCGTTTTAGACTGCCCGACGATTCTGAGCTGGGGGAAAGCTGGTACGAAGTCTCGATGTCGCAAAACGGCAGCCACCGTAGCTTTTACGCGTCCAACATCACCGCCCTTGTGCGCGCCGAAATGGCCCAGCGTGGGTTTGTTCAAACGCTGACCAAAACATTTGCGCAACTTGGCACGGGGTTGGCGATCTTTGATCGCGATCAGCAGCTGGCCCTGTTTAACCCCGCTCTCGTCGATCTGACCCACATTTCTGCGGAATTCCTAACCGCCAGACCGTCGCTGACATCGTTCTTTGACTGGTTGCGCGAATCACGCATGATGCCGGAACCCCGCAACTATGCTGAATGGCGCGAAAAGCTGAACAAGCTGTCTAACGCCGCCGCCGAGGGTACGTTTTCGGAACTTTGGAGCCTGCCAAACGGCCTTAGCTACCGCGTTTTGGGCAGGCCGCATCCTGACGGAGCGATTGCCTTTTTGTTCGAAGACGTGACCGACCAGCTGTCTTTGACCCGCAACTTTGTCAAAGAACTTGAAATCAACCACGATCTTCTCGACATAATCCCGCAGGCCCTTGTGATTTTCACATCGCGGGGTGAAATCCTGTCCGTCAATCAAGCTTACCGCGATCTGTGGGGCGCGGACCCAAGCGCGCAGGTGCATCCTGTCTCGGTGTCCGAAGCCGTCGCGGCGTGGTCCAAGCTTTGCCAGCCGTCGTCCGCCTTCCCGCACCTTGAATCCGCGCTTAATCAATCGACCGGACCCAAGGATGTCTCCGGCCAGTTTGAGACCCTAAATCAGGGGAAAATCGACTATCGCGTGTCCACGTTGACCTTGGGCGCCAAGGCGGTTTTGTTTGAACGCGCTGAGCCGGTCCTGTCGGGCGATAATTCGACAGATCGCCTCGCCTTATCGGCTTGCCCCGCGCCTGTTGACGCGTAATCATGGGGCATGGTGCGCACTCTCGTTTTTACATCCTACGGTCCCGACGACACCGCCAAATTGGCCGTGTCTTTGGCCGCAAGCGTGCGTGCCGGTGACACCATTTTGCTGGAAGGTCAGATTGGCGGTGGAAAAACCCATTTCGCGCGTAGCCTGATCCAACATCTGGTCGCTGGGGTCGAAGACGTCCCGTCCCCCACCTTCACATTGGTACAAACCTACGACACGCCGGGTTTTGAGGTTTGGCATGCCGATCTTTATCGCCTTTCACACCCGGATGAGGTTTTTGAACTGGGCTTGGTTGATGCTTTTTCAGACGCGCTATGCTTGATCGAATGGCCGGATCGATTGTCCGACCTAGCGCCCAAATCGGCTCTAACCTTGGCCTTTTCAACCACATCAAAGCCCCACCAACGGCAAATCGAAGCGCAGTGGACTGACCCGCGTTGGGATTTCATAAAAGGAACGGCGAATGTTTGACCCCTCACCGACCCCGCGCTATTTCGGCGTGGCCCCGGGCGTGGATTTCGCCAGTTCCGTTGTGAAGGGTCTTCGTGACCGCCTGACATCCCACCCGCCCGAGGCTATGGCCCGCGTCGATCTCTACGTGAACACCCGCCGCATGGCGCGGCGTTTACGCGACCTGTTTGATCAAGACCAACCGGGGTTTTTACCAAATATCAAGCTGATTACCGATCTCGGCAAAGACCCGTCCGCGATTCACATTCCCAAGGCCGTTCCTCCGCTTCGTCGCAGGCTTGAACTGGTTCAATTGCTGTCGGGATTACTAGACTCTCAACCAGATTTGGCCCCGCGGTCCAGCCTGTTCGATCTCGCGGACGGTCTCATGAAGCTGACCGAAGAAATGCAGGGCGAAGGCGTCCCCCCTAGCGTCATTCGTGGCCTGGACATATCGGATCAATCCGGCCATTGGGACCGCGCCCTACAGTTCATCGGAATCGTTCAGGGATACTTTGGCGACACCGAAAACGCACCCGACAATGAAGCACGTCAACGACGTATAATTGAGGAGTTGGGCCTAAATTGGCTCGAATCTCCGCCCGAAAAACCGATCGTCATTGCAGGCTCAACCGGCTCTCGTGGGACAACGGCGTTGTTCATGGACATGGTCGCAAAATCCCCTCAAGGGGCGGTCATCCTGCCCGGCTTTGATTTTGCCATGCCCGTCGATTGCTGGGGTGACCTGACGGGCCAAATGACCACAGAAGACCACCCTCAGTACCGCTTCCGCAAACTGCTTGGTGCGGACATCAACACGGTTTCACCGTGGACAGACGCATCGCCGACCAACCCCGCGCGTAACGCTTTGGTTTCGCTTGCCCTGCGACCGGCTCCTGTGACCGACCAGTGGTTGCGCGACGGGCCAGATTTGGAAGACGTCGCCGGGGCGTGCAAAGACCTGACCCTGATCGAAGCCGCAACCCCCCGGACCGAGGCTTTGGCGATTGCCCTTCGTTTAAGACAAGCCGCCGAGGACGCGCAGACCGCCGCGCTTATTTCGCCGGATCGGGTGCTGACACGTCAAGTCACGGCGGCGCTACAGCGATGGGGAATTGTCCCCGATGACTCGGCGGGCATACCGCTTCAACTGACCCCGTCGGGGCGATTGCTGCGCCATATTGCGTCTCTGTTTGGGCATAAACTAACGTCTGAGGCGCTTTTAACACTTCTCAAACACCCGCTCACCCACGCTGAAGATCGCGGCCAACACCAGCTTTGGACGCAAGCGGTTGAGCTTTCGTTGCGCAGGCATGGTCCTCCGTTTCCGACCCGCGATGCGCTTTTGGACTGGTCCGCCAAAGAAGATACGCTTGCTGTGGAAGCGACCACTTGGGTCAACTGGCTTTTTGACACGATTGAGCCGCTGGCCGACATGATGCACGCACCGTTACCAGACATGTTGACGGCTTTGGTTCGGACGGCTGATACTTTGTCCGGCGGTACGCTTGGCGCGACAACGCCCGCCATCTGGCAAAAGGGTGCGGGCCACGAAGCGCAGCGAATTGTCCGAGACCTTCAGGCCGAGGCGCATTTGTGCGGCGCGCTGTCCGCCAACGACTTTCAGTCCCTGTTTGGCGCAATTCTATCTCAGGGCGAAGTTCGAAATTCAGAAACCGTACATCCCAACATCCTTATCTGGGGCACGATGGAAGCCCGTGTTCAGGGCGCTGACGTCGTGATTCTTGCCGGACTGAACGAAGGCACGTGGCCTGAACGCACCGATCCTGATCCGTGGATGAACCGCGAGATGCGCCAGAAAGCGGGTCTATTGCTGCCGGAAAGACGCATTGGCCTTGCTGCGCATGACTTTCAACAGGCCATCGCAGGCAAGGAGGTCGTGTTAACGCGATCCGCGAAATCCGATGACGCAGAAACCGTTCCCTCGCGCTGGATCAACCGCTTGACGAACCTTCTTGGCGGACTCGAGGCCCAAGGCGGACCCGATGCATTGAGGGGCATGCGCGCACGCGGTGACGCGTGGTTGCGCCTTGCCGTTGAAATGGAACACCCTTTGCACGTGGCCAAGGCAACCCGCCCGTCGCCAAAACCGCCCGTTGAAACACGGCCCAAGCGGCTGTCTGTAACGGCGATCAAGACGTTGATCCGCGATCCCTATGCCATTTACGCGCGCAATATCCTAGGACTATCGCCGCTTGATCCGCTTGTCCAAGAACCCGACGCGCCTTTACGCGGAACGTTGATCCACGCCATTCTCGAAGCCTTTGTCGAAGGGCGCACGGACGAAACCGCTGAGGCCGCGAAAGTACGGCTTTTGGCGGAAACAGACTCGATTTTGGTCAAACACGCGCCGTGGCCAACCGCGCGCGCCATCTGGAAATCCAAAGTCGCGCGCGTGGCAGATTGGTTTATCGACCGCGACCGACTGCGTGCCAAATCAATGACGCCAGTAGGTTTTGAAACCGCAGGGTCGGTCAATATTCCCGAACTCGATTTCACACTAAGTGCCAAAGCCGACCGCATTGACCGAGACGCCCACGGCCGGCTCCATATCTTCGACTATAAGACCGGAACGCCACCGTCGAAAAAAGAACAGGCCGCGTTTGACAAGCAACTGTTGCTTGAGGTCGCCATGGCAGAGCTTGGTGGCTTTAATGAGGTCGGCCAAGGCAATGTTGCCGAGGCAAAATATATCGGTCTTAGCGCGAATCCGTCTGAGATCGCAGCCCCCATCGATGAAATCACACCGACCGAAACTTGGGATGGCCTGAAAGAGCTTTTGACGCGGTTTCTCGACCCTAACACAGGCTATTCTTCCCGTCGCGCGATGCAGAAGGAAAGCGATGCCGGGCGCTATGATCAGCTTGCGCGGTTTGGAGAATGGGATATTTCCGACCCCGTTGAACCGGTGGAGTTAACGAAATGATCGACAACGACGCCACCCTAACCCAAGATCGCGCCGCCGACCCGAACAAATCAACTTGGGTCGAGGCAAACGCCGGATCAGGCAAAACCCGCGTCCTGACAGACCGCGTGGCCCGTTTGTTGTTGGATGGGGTCCGGCCGCAACACATTCTGTGTCTGACCTACACCAAAGCCGCCGCAAGCGAGATGCAGAACCGCCTGTTCAAGCGTTTGGGCGAATGGGCGATGAAGGACGGGGCAGAATTGACCCAATCCCTGCTTAATCTAGGTGTCGAACATGACATTAACCCAGAATTCCTTGCCCGATCGCGCCGCCTTTTCGCGCAGGCGATTGAAGCCCCTGGTGGTCTCAAAATCCAGACCATCCATTCGTTCTGTTCATCCCTGCTACGTCGCTTTCCGCTTGAGGCAAAGGTTAGCCCTCAGTTCACCGAGATCGAAGATCGCATCGCGTCGGCGCTGCGCCGAGACATCGTCGACACTATGGCCAGCAACGATCACAGGCCGCTCGTTGACAGCTTGGCCCAGTTTTACACGGGCGAGGATTTTCAGGCGCTGACGTCGGAAATTCTGCGTCATCGCGATGCATTTACATCAGATGCTGCGATGGATCCCTTTGCCGCGCTCGGCATTGATGAGACGTTAACCAACGACCGTATCGTGGCGGATGTTCTTCTTGGGTCCGAAGCCAGCCTGATTGACCAGCTGGTTCCAATTCTGCGGGCTTCTTCAAGTACTGACCAAAAGGCGGGCACTCGTTTGGCTGCCATGGACCTGTCAAAACCGTCATGTTTGGCGGAAATGGAGTCTGTTTTCCTCTATTCTGCGTCGGCTAAGAAAGCCGGTCCGTTTACCGCCAAAATTGACGGTTTTCCCACCAAACCTGTTAGACTTGCGCATCCGGATCTGATTGACGCCCTCAACCCCCTTATGAAGCGCGTGGAATCCGGCCGTATGCAACGTCTTGCGCTTGCGGCTGCGCGAAAAACCCGGGCGCTGCAGGGCTTTGCGGTTCAGTTTATTCGTCTCTATGATGGCCGAAAACAGCTTTTGGGGTATCTCGATTTTGACGATTTGATCCGTCGGGCGCGCCAACTTCTTACCGATCCCGCCGTTGCCCAATGGGTGCTGTTCAGACTAGACGGAGGCATCGACCACATCCTTGTCGACGAAGCCCAAGACACCAGCCCCATCCAGTGGGAGGTCATCGAACTTCTTGCGCAGGAATTCACCAGCGGAGTCGGCGCCCGCGCCGATGTTGTGCGCACGCTATTCGTTGTTGGCGATAAGAAGCAGTCAATTTATTCGTTCCAAGGCGCTGATCCCGATGCTTTTGATCAAATGCGAAACGAATTTTCAGATCGCCTCAACAGCGTCGATTCCAGGCTAAACGAGGTTCCGATGCGGTTTTCCTTCCGCTCGTCTCCTGCTGTTTTGAACATGGTTGACTACACCTTCCACGAAGGCCACGCCGACGCGATTGGACAACCCTCGCAGCACGAAGCCTTCAAGGTGACGATGCCTGGCCGCGTTGATCTCTGGCCGATCGTTGAACCGATTGCCAATGAGGACGATGGCGATTGGACCGATCCCGTCGACCTGCCGGGCCAGCACAATCACAAAGTGGTTTTGGCCACGAAGATCGCCGATGAAATCAAACGGCTTCTGGATACCCAAGAAACCATACCGGTTGAAGACCCTAACACAGGCGTTTTTAGCCGTCGTCCGATCCGCGCAGGGGATTTCCTGATCCTTGTTCGGGGTCGAACCGGCGGAATGTTTCACCAGATTATTCAGGCGTGTAAAGAACGAAACCTGCCCATTGCAGGGGCAGACCGCCTTAAGGTTGGCGCCGAGCTGGCGGTCAAAGACATCGCGGCTTTGCTATCGTTTCTTGCGCTGCAGGACGATGACCTTAGCCTTGCTATCGCGCTACGCTCGCCCTTGTTCGGCTGGTCTGAGCAACAGTTGTTTTCGCTGGCTCAGGGTCGCGGTAAACGCCGGCTTTGGCAGGTGTTACGCAGTCAGGCAGACACTCATCCTGACACGCTCGCGGTACTGGCGGACCTGCGCAATCAGGCTGACTTCCTGCGGCCCTTTGAACTTATCGAGCGGATATTGACCCGCCATCATGGCCGCGCAAACCTTCTCGGGCGCCTAGGACAAGAGGCCGAAGACGGGATCGATGCGTTGCTGGCGCAGGCCCTGTCCTACGAAAGCGCAAGCACCCCCAGCCTGACAGGATTTCTGGTGTGGATGCAGGAAGACGCGCTTGAGATAAAGCGTCAGGTCACGACCGACGGCAACCTTATCCGCGTTATGACCGTCCACGGCGCCAAAGGGCTTGAGGCCCCCATCGTCATCCTTCCCGAAACAATGCCGCCCAGAAACATGATGCGCGATGAATTGCTTAAGACCGGATCGTCGGTGTTTTGGAAACCCCGCGCCGAGGATTTGCCAAGCCAGCTTACGGCCCTGAAAGACGCAGCAATCGCGAAACAACAGCGCGAACACCTGCGTCTGCTTTATGTGGCCATGACCCGTGCCGAAAAATGGCTGATCGTGGCCGGCGCCGGCAAGGCCAGTGGCGAAGGCAAAGGCTGGTACAACGTTGTGGCCGATGGGATGGCCCATGCTGGCGGTCTCGACACCTCATTTCCGACGGGCCAGGGCAAACGCTATGCATTCGGCGATTGGCTTGATCTGCCGGTCGAAACCCACGACCAGCCCCCCCAGTTTGATGTGGTCTTACCCGCTTGGCTTTCGCAAAATGCCCCCGCAACGCAGCCACGCCAGCAAACACTAAGCCCCTCCAAACTTGGTGGCGCAAAGGCCCTGTCGTCCGAACTCGGCATGCACGAAGCGACGGCAAAAGCGTTCGGCAGCGCTGTGCATGTGTTGCTTGAACACCTGCCCGCATTTGCACAAACCGATTGGCCGACCGTCGCGCGCAAACTCATCGACCAAGCGACCCTATCGCTGCCCGAAGACCTGATCGAAACCGCGTGCCATGAGGCCTCCTCGGCCCTTACCCTACCCGAACTGGCCGACATCTTTGCACCCGACACCTTGGCCGAGGTGTCGATAACCGCCACCCTTGGATCCGACCGCATCCACGGCACCATCGACCGCCTTATCATCGGGCCGGATTGCGTGACGGCAATCGACTTTAAGTCCAATCGCGCCGTGCCCGAAAGTGCCACGACCACACCAACCGCTCTGGTCAGACAGCTTGGGGCCTACGCGCATGCCCTTACCCAGATATATCCCGAAAAAGTGATCAAGACCGAAATATTGTGGACAGCCAAGGGAATACGCATGCAATTTCCAGAAGATTTGACCGCCAAAGCGCTTGAGCAACGCGATGCGCCTTGACGCCCCCTCTGGCGGTTCATAGGTTCGCATCCGAACTCGATTTACCTTTCAGGAGAAAGCCTATGGGCACCGTAGCAGTCACCGACGCAACCTTTGACGAAGAAGTCCGCAATTCCGACATTCCGGTTGTCATTGATTTCTGGGCAGAATGGTGTGGCCCATGCAAACAGATCGGCCCGGCTCTGGAAGAGCTTGCAACCGAAATGGAAGGCAAAGTCAAAATCGTCAAAATCAACGTCGATAACGACCTGCAAGCCGCCGCCGAGCTTGGTGTGCGCGGCATTCCTGCGCTGTTTATCTTTAAGGACGGCCAGCCAATCTCGAACCGCTCAGGTGCTGCCCCTAAAGCCGCACTTCAAAGCTGGATCAACGACGCGGTTTAACCCTAAATCCACCCAGTAATTTCAGGCGCCCCCAGTCCCCGCGGGCGCCTTTTTCACACCATCTTTTGACCGGCAAGTATCCTCGCGCGGCAGCGCGAAACAGTCAGCTGCACGCCTAGATTTCCCAACCGTGGTGACGCAATCTATTCAAAATGCGGTCATGGACATCAGGCTTACCGGCGTTGATTGTGTGGTCCTGATAAAACCATTTCAAATAGGCTTTGAAATTCGCCTTGTTGTTTTTAACCTTGCGAAAGGCTTTCTCAGCGCCGTCTTCCCAAACGTTGCCGCAAATGTGGTGAAAATCCACGCGACCAAACAGAACCGACGGCTTTTGGAAGAACATCGCGGCCATCGCGGTGGATGAGTTTTGCGTCACCACGTAGTCGCATTCTGCCAAATAGGTCAGCCAATCAAGCTCTCCGATGATCACCCTAGGGTATGCCGCACAGATTTCTTCAAGCGCGGTCAACTCGTCGTCGGAATAGGTCTCTTTCGGGTGCAGTGTCAGAACCAAAGGCAAATCCGGCTCTTGCTCTAAAGTCGCCAAAACCATTTCCGCGGGGCTGGTCACCTGAAAGGATCGGTGGTCCAAAAGCCGGCCTTGTAATGGCAGATAGACGAAACCCTCTTTGGTTGAGGCCGCGATGACGTCTTTGCCAAACAAGCGGCCACTCCAATACCGGTAGAACTGGCGGGCCCGCGCTTTATCCACGTCTTTTGCGTTGAACTCGGCCAAGGCAACATCCCATTCCCAGCGCTTTGCGGATTTCTCGATCTGCCAAAACGGCATGTAATAGGCCAGTCGAAAGGTCAGCGCATTGTCGTGGTAGGGATCATCCATATGAAACAACGCCTTGCCGTTCCGTTTGGCCGATTTCAGACGTTCTTCCGGTGTATCGCGGTGGTACGAAACGTCCCACCCGCACGACGAAACGGCCTCGTCCACCAGCCTGAGAAACCGGTGGCTTCCCGCGCGGGCTTGCTCAAGCAGCTGTCGGTGTAGGTAAATGCGAAGCTTGCGGGTTTCATCCATAGATGCAGACTAGCCGTCGCGTGGCGAACGCTCAAGCACTCCCCTTGTACCTGTGGTGTGACCCCTCCATATTGGGGAAAATAGTTTATGGGGCAGACATGTCAAAAGATGAATTTCCGGGCTGGCACGGCACAACAATTATCGGCGTCCGCAAGGGCGGCAAGGTGGTGATCGCTGGGGATGGTCAGGTTTCACTTGGCCAAACGGTCATCAAGGGCACGGCACGCAAAGTGCGGCGTCTTTCACCCGGCGGCCAAGACGTTGTCTGCGGCTTTGCGGGATCGACCGCGGATGCGTTCACCTTGCTTGAACGGCTTGAGGCGAAACTGACCGCCACCCCCGGCCAGCTTCAACGCGCGGCGGTGGAATTGGCCAAGGACTGGCGCACCGACAAATATCTGCAAAAACTAGAGGCGATGCTGATCGTCAGCGACGGGGTTGAGCTTTACGTGATCACCGGCGCCGGAGACGTGCTGGAACCCGAACATGACGTGACCGCCATCGGGTCTGGTGGCAACTACGCTTTGGCCGCTGCTCGTGCGCTGATGGACAGCGACAAAGACGCCGAAACAATTGCGCGCGAAGCCATGGCAATTGCCGCTGACATTTGTGTTTACACAAATGGCCGCCTGACGGTTGAGGCGATCAATGGCTGATCGCGGTCTCACAAAAGACGACCTCCGCGCCGCCGTGTCATCCGGCACGATCTCGGAATCGCAAGCGGCTTCGATCCTGACCCTGTCCGAATCCCGTCGCGGCATGCGTGAACACATCGACGGGCTGAACGAACCGTTTGAGCTGTTCAAAGGCTTCAACGAGGTGTTCATTGTCATTGGTCTTGGCATCTTGTTCAGCGGCTACACTGGCGTCGCTGCGCTTCTTGGCGCTGACATGCTTGGTCAAATCGTGGCCATGGCCGCGATCTGGGCTTTGTCGCGCTACTTCATTCGAACTCGTCGTATGGTCGCGCCTGCGATTGCCCTTGCGGTGATGTTCACGTCGTCCGCAACATGGCTTGGGCTAAGCATTGCGCAGTATTTCGCCCCCGACCCGCTTTCTATGAACGAAATTGATGCCTTCATCACCTACAGCGTCGCTTACTTGCCGATCAGCGCAACCGTCGCTGCAGTCTCGATTACCAGGTTTTGGTACGCTTTTCGCGTGCCCTTCGCACTGTTTCTCATCAGTATTTCTGTCGCTATGGCCGTCTTTGGATTTACCTCGCTTGGAGGGGCAAGTTTCGACAGTCCTGAGCAGCTTTTCCTACTGACCTCACAGGGTCCGTTCTCGATCATCACGATCGGCCTTGGCTTTATCGCTCTGTTCATCGCGCTGCGGTTTGACATGTCGGATCCGCATCGGGTGACACTCAACGCCTCAAACGCGTTCTGGCTGCACGTGATCGCGGCCCCTGCCATCGTTAACACCGTGGCGCTGACCCTGTTCAGCCTAGGCTCTGCGACGGCGCTTGTCGGGGTCTTTGTGTTCGTGTTGCTTATGGCCATCTTCGCCATCGCCATCGACCGCCGGTCATTCCTGATATCGGGCGTCGGCTACATCGTGGCTCTTGGTTTTACGGTCGTCGAAGGTCAAGCCTTTACGATCATCATGATCCTCGGCGCGGTCCTGGTTTTGCTTGGCGCAAAGTGGGAAAAGTGGCGCGGCGCGATCATGCGCACCCTACCAGATTTTCCTGGCAAAGACCGGCTTCCCCCTTGGGATCAACAGAAAGACACAGCATGACCGACCTGACCCCCCGCGAGATTGTCTCGGAACTCGACCGTTTTATCATCGGCCAGAATGACGCCAAGCGTGCTGTCGCCGTGGCCCTTCGCAACCGCTGGCGTCGCAAGCAACTGTCCGACGATTTGCGCGACGAAGTGTATCCAAAGAACATCCTGATGATCGGACCCACCGGCGTCGGCAAAACCGAGATCAGCCGCCGTTTGGCGAAACTCGCCCGTGCGCCTTTCCTAAAGGTCGAGGCAACAAAGTTCACCGAAGTCGGCTATGTCGGCCGTGACGTTGAACAGATCATCCGCGATCTTGTCGACAACGCGATTGTCACAACCCGCGAATACATGCGCGATGAGGTCAAGGCCAACGCCCACGCCGCCGCTGAGGAGCGTGTGATCGAGGCCATTGCCGGCACCGACGCCCGCGACGCCACCCGCGATATGTTCCGCAAGAAGCTAAAAACGGGTGAACTTGATAACACCTTTATCGACCTTGAGCTTGCCGACACCTCAAATCCGATGGGCGGCATGTTCGACGTCCCGGGGCAGCCCGGCAGTCAAATGGGGATGATGAACCTCGGGGATATTTTCGGCAAAGCTATGGGCGGACGCACGGTGAAGAAGCGCCTGACGGTTTCTGAAAGCTACGAAATCCTGATCGGAGAAGAAGCCGACAAGCTTCTGGATGATGAAACCGTCAACAAGGCTGCGTTAGAGTCTGTTGAACAGAACGGCATCGTCTTTTTAGACGAAATCGACAAAGTCTGCGCCCGTTCAGATGCGCGCGGCGGCGATGTCTCTCGCGAAGGCGTTCAGCGCGATCTGTTGCCTCTGATCGAAGGTACGACGGTCAGCACCAAACATGGGCCGGTGAAAACCGACCACATTCTGTTTATCGCGTCGGGCGCATTCCATATCGCCAAACCGTCGGACCTGTTGCCCGAACTACAGGGACGTCTTCCCATTCGGGTTGAGCTTCGCGCCCTGACCGAGAACGACTTTGTGCGCATATTGACCGAGACCGACAACGCCCTGACCTTGCAATACACCGCCCTTATGGGCACTGAAGACGTCACCGTCAGCTTCACCGAAGACGGCATTGCCGCTTTGGCCCGTATTGCCGCAGGCGTCAACGAAAGTGTCGAAAACATCGGGGCGCGCAGGCTCTATACAGTGATGGAGCGTGTGTTCGAAGAACTTAGCTTCACGGCCCCTGATCGAAACGGTGAAATCGTCACTGTTAACGCTGAATTCGTTGAAAAACACCTCGGAGACTTGGCCAAGTCAACGGACATGAGCCGGTATGTTCTTTAAGGGCGCTGCCGTACCACGTCCGTGACAATCCCCTTGCGCTAGTCGGGTGTTTTATCCCAACTAGCGCCATGGTTTCAGTGTCTTTCCTTCGAACAAACGCCCGCTGGTTGGCGGCAGGGTTTATGCTGACCCTGATGTCGGGGTTTGGGCAGACCTATTTCATCTCGATCTTCGCGGGCGAAATCCGCGAGACCTTTAACCTGACCCACGGCGAATGGGGCGGGATCTACACGCTTGGCACCGGCGCTTCGGCGGCCGTGATGGTTTGGGCAGGCGGTTTGACGGATAAATATCGCATCCGCGGCTTGGCCATGGTCATCCTGCCGATCCTGATGATCGCCTGTTTCTTCATGGCGGGGTTTTTCGCCGTTTGGATGCTGCCTATCGTCATTTTCTCACTACGGTTCGCTGGCCAAGGCATGATGAGCCACTTGGCGGTCGTCGCAATGAGCCGTTGGTTCGTGGCCGCGCGTGGGCGTGCGCTTTCCATCGCGGGGTTAGGCTATTCCGTGGGCGAGGCGTTCTTGCCCATGCTGTTCGTATCGCTGTTGGTGATCTTTGACTGGCGCATGCTTTGGGTTGTTTCGGGGTTTCTGGCCATCCTTGGGCTGCCGGTTCTGTTGGGTCTGTTGCGCAGCGAGCGCACGCCGCAGTCGTTTGCGGATTCCGATCAGAGCCTCGGGATGAAGGCCCGCCATTGGACGCGTGGTCAGGCGATCCGGCATCCGTTGTTCTGGTTGATGTTCCCTGCCCTGCTTGGCCCGTCCGCATTTGGGACGGCGTTTTTCTTTCACCAAGTCTATTTCGCTGACCTTAAAGGTCTCAGCCATTTTGAACTGGTCGCGCTGTTCCCGATCTACACCGGTGGGTCGATTGTGATGATGGTGATGTCGGGCTGGCTGTTGGACAAGATCGGCACGCCCAAATTGATCCCATGGTATCAGGTGCCGCTTGGGATCGGGTTTGTGATCTTCGGGTTGACGGGATCACTGGGTGGCGTTGTGATCGGCATCCTGTTCTTCGCCGCCACTTCGGGGGCAAATGCGACCCTACCAAACGCGTTTTGGGCAGAGTTCTACGGCACCAAGCATCTCGGGTCGATCAAAGCGCTGGCAACCGCGATTATGGTTTTAGGCTCGGCTATTGGGCCTGGGCTTACGGGGGTGTTGATCGATCTGGGCGTCGGCCTTGAGGCGCAATTCGTCTGGGTTGGGGTCTATTTTGCCATTGCGACGGCCCTAATGGTCGTCGGCATCCGCAACGCGCGCGGCGATTTATCGGCGGCGGCGTAGATAGACGTAGTAGGCTCCGCCGCCGCCGTG
>Ga0316204_10005399_pt1 | contig 21126 bp, 22 predicted proteins | sample 6monrhotite_MG_2_FD_205661 | JGI IMG/M metagenome (GOLD analysis project Ga0316204, IMG submission 205661) | Microbial mat bacterial communities from mineral coupon in-situ incubated in ocean water Damariscotta River, Maine, United States -... | ecosystem: Environmental > Aquatic > Marine >... | reverse complement strand
GCACGCACGTCTGCGTTGATGCGCTGCTGGCCGCGGTGCGCCCGGACACGCGACTTGTGTTCATCGCCAACCCGGGCAACCCCACCGGCACCCGCATTCCCCGGTCTGACCTGATCCGCCTGCGCGCCGGGTTGCCGGGCGATACCTTACTGGTGATCGATGAGGCATACGGAGAATTCGCGGATCACCTGTCAGAGCCGATGTTCGATCTTGCGGCGCGCGGCGACACGGTTGTTTTACGCACGTTTTCCAAGGCTTACGGGTTGGCCGGGATGCGCGTGGGCTGGGGCCTGTTCCCGCCCGAGATCGCCACGCAGATTCGCAAGGTTACAAACCCCAACAATGTAACCGCAGCCGCCCAAGCCGGTGCCTTGGCGGCGCTTTTGGATCAGCCTTACATGCGCGAGACCTGTGACCTGACGATTGCGCATCGGGACAGGTTTCGGCACCGGTTGCTTGGCGCCGGGTTCGATGTGCCCGAAAGCTTCACCAATTTCGTGCTGATCCGAATGGCAAATGCAGAGGCGGCGCAACGTGCCGACGCCGCATTACGCAAGAACGGCGTGGTCCTGCGGCCGCAGGGCGGGGTTGGCCTGGACCAGTGTTTGCGCGCGACCATTGGCCCTGAAAGCGACCTTGACCTCGTCGCCGCATGTCTGGAGCACTGGGCGCAGGAGGATCGGCAATGACCCCATCTCGTGGCCGGGCGCGGCTTGGCATTCTGGTGCCGTTTACGAACACCAATCTGGAACCTGACATGGCGCTTTTGCGCCCTTCCGGCGTGTCGCTGCATTTCGCGCGGATGGGCGGCTATGATCAGGATGAAATCCCGGATGCCGCGCAAATGCATGGGCTGGGCGCTGCGGATCTGGATACGCCACTGCATCTGCTGCAAGGCGTGAAGCCCGATGTGATCTTGTATGGCTGCACCTCGGCCACGCTGACCCATGGGCCTGCGTTTGACAGCGCCCTTGCCGCACGGATCAAACTGGGCAGCGGCGCCGACACCGTGACAGCCGCCGGGGCGTTGGTCCATGCCTTGACCACGTTGGGTGTCACGCGCGTCGGCTTCGCGTCGCCCTATGTCGCAGCGATCAACGACATGGCCGTCGGATTTCTGGCGGCGACCGGGTTTGAAACCGTCGCGCGGTCCGAGGTAGGCGAAGCCTTGGACAATTACGGCCAAAGCGCGTTAAGCCCGCAGGCCGTTTTCAACTTGGGCCTGGCCGCCAATCACGCCGACGCCGACGCCATTGTGCTGTCGTGCACCGATATGCGCGGCGTGGAAATCATCGCGCAGTTGGAACAGGCAACCGGCAAGCCGGTGATCACGTCCAATCAGGCCATGGCGTTTCAGGCCCTGCAACTTGCCGGCATCAACGACCCGTTGGCGGGTTTTGGGCATCTGCTGGAAATCAGCCGGACATGACACAAATCCACCCGGCCAAATCGGAGGTTCCCCATGCCTGACACCCCGCGCATCGTGCTGCACAACAGCGACACCGCCCCATTGGCCCACTGGCTGCAAACGGCTTATCCGGGCGCCGATTTCCGGACCTGTGACAGCTATGATGGTCTGCCCGCGCTGATTGAAAGCTACCGTCCCGAGGTCGTCTATTCCATCTGCTTCAACGGCAGGCAGGGGTTCCCGCACGCGGCGCTGTTTGGCGCCAGCGGCCCGCGCTGGGTTGCCAGGGGCGGCGCCGGGACCGATCATTTCGGGCAATGGGATCCGGCGCGGACCACCGTCACCAATTCTGCGGGCGTCGCGGCCGGGATGATGGCGGAGTATATTTTCGGATGTTTCCTGCATTTCACGCTGGATATCCCCGGTCTGCAACGGGACAAATCCGCCCGTGTCTGGGCCCCGCGCATGGTTTTTCCATTGGCGGGTAAAACGGTGTTGATCGTTGGGCTGGGCCACACAGGCCGGACTGTGGCCGCGCGGGCCAAGGCGTTCGGCATGACCGTGTTGGGCACCCGTGCCCGCCCGCAACCGATGGACAATGTGGATGAGGTTCACGCCGCCAGCGACCTGCCTGACCTGTTGCAGCGCGCGGATTTCATCGTTGTTTCAACCCCACTGACCCCGGCCACACGCGGCCTGATTGGCACGTCGGAAATCGCGGCCATGAAGCCCGGTGTCATCTTCGCCGACGTCTCACGCGGTGGGGTGGTGGATCAAGGCGCGCTGCATCAGGCGTTGAAATCTGGGGCCGTCGCCGCCGCCGCGTTGGATGTGTTCGAGGTAGAACCCCTGCCGACGACCAGCCCGCTTTGGGATCTGGAGAACGTGATCCTCTCTCCGCATTGTTCGTCAGTCTATGCGGATTGGAAAAAGGCGTCTTTTGACGTGTTCCTTGGAAACCTTGACCGCTGGATCCGGGGTGAGCCGTTGACCAAAATCGTGGATCCGGCCCGCGGGTACTGAAAATCTCTGCTGTTGGCATGGGCTGAACCACCGCGTCCCCCAGTGGAAAATCGATTTTCATTGCGATTTTTGCTTTTCCATCGTATTTTTCACCAAGGAGAACGCCATGGAACAACACCGCTCGCTGACGTCCTTGGCGCATGCCAGAATTCGGGAAATGGTGCTGTCGGGGGCGCTGCCGCCGGGGTCCAGGATCCAGATTGATGCCCTGCGAAAATCGCTGGATATGGGCGCAAGCCCGGTGCGTGAGGCGTTGAGCATCCTGTCATCAGAACAGCTTGTCGTGCGCCATGAACAACGCGGCTTTCGCGCGCCGGACATCAGCGCGGCGGATTTTGCGATTTTGCTGGACACGCGCTGCCGCGTCGAAGGGATCGCCTTTACCGATGCGATCCGTGACGGCGGGGCCGAGTGGGAGGAACGCATCGTTTTGCTGCAATACCGGCTGAAATCCCTGGACAGGAACGAGGATGCCGGGGCGTGGGAAATTGCGCACCGGGACTTTCATGCGGCGCTGATCGCGGCCTGCCCGTCGCCCTACCTTCTGAACTTTTGCAAACAGCTTTACGATCTGGCGGTGCGCTACCGCAATATCGCCAGCGTTGCAGCTTACCCTGTTCGCAAGATCGAGGACGAACACAGCCTGATCGCCGAAGCTGCGCTCGCCCGTGAAACAGATGCCGCCGTCGGGCTTTTGCTGGATCACTACAAAAAGACCGGCCAGTTCCTGTTTCAGCGCCTCGCTGAACGTGAGGACGCGGCGCTGAAAGCTGCGGGCTGACCTGCTTGCACCGTCACGGCACGCGGTCGGGGCGTGCCGCCCGTTGTCAGGTGCTTGGCGTCACGCAGGTGCCAGCACGAAGTTGAAATCGACCTTGCTGAACCCGTCATTCAACCGCTCTTTTGCCACGAAATCATCGGCAAGTGCCGCGCGGTCGCTGGGCCGGTAGTCCATGATCAGATCGCTGCGCACGCCGAACACCGCGTCGGCGTCCAGATAGGGGTCATCGCTGGGAAACACCTCTGTCACCAGCGAGCGATACCCCTCAGCCTGTACGATGAAATGCAGATGCGACGGGCGCCACGCGTGCCGCCCCGTTGCGTTCAGCAAATCGCCGACCGGGCCATCGGTGGGCACCAGATAGGGGGCGGGGCGAACGGTGGTCAGCGCATAGCGCCCATCGGGGCCGGTTTTCATCGAAATCCGCAGATTATAGTCGGGCTGCTGCGGGTCCTGGTTGGAATACAACCCGTTGTCGGCCGTCTGCCACAGCTCAATCACCGCCCCTTCGATCGGCGCGCCTGATTGCCCGCAGACAATCCCCTCGACCGCAACCTGCGGCCCGGGGTTTTCGCCGATCATGTCCCCGCCGACCGCCATTTCCGGCGCCCCAAGGATGTGGAACGGCCCCAGCACCGATGAATTGGTCGCGCCTTCGGGAGAGTTGATCATATCGACCAGCGAGGACAGCCCCAGAACATCGGAAAACAGCACGAATTCGTTGCGCTCAGCATCCGTGATCTCGCCGGCGCGGGTCAGCAACTCCAACCCTTTGCGCCATTCGTCATGGGTCAGATGGACCTCTTTGGCGAAGGCATGAAGATGCTGAACAAGCGACGTCAGGACCTCTTGCAGGCGTGGGTCGGTATCGGGGCCGGACAGGCCCAGCAGGGTCTGTGTCAGGGTATCGGGCGAAACATCACGCATAGGTGGGCTCCAATTCTAGATTACGGCAGCAGAGCCGTCGACAGGATGGGGAATTCGATCAAGATCAGAAGGACCACCAACATCACAGCCGCGAAGGGCAGCGCCCCCATGAACACATCCCTGAGGGTGATGTTCGGATCGTTGATCGTCGATTTGATGACAAAGCAGGAAATGCCCAAAGGCGGTGTCAAAAGCCCGATTTCGGCCCCGATCACCACAACAATCCCGAACCAGACCAAATTCACGCCAAGGGGTTCGACCAGCGGCAAGAACAGCGGCACGACGATCAGGATGATCGACGAGGTATCCAGCAAGGTGCCCAGGAACAGCATCAAGAGCACCAGCATGAACATCACCACCCCGAACCCAAGCTGATGGGTTTCCAGAAAGTCGCCCAGCGCATTGGGCACGCCCGCGATACCCAACATCCGGCTGTAGATGGAGGCGGCGGTGATCAGGAACAGGATGGCCGCAGTGATGTGCCCGGTTTCCAGCAGGGCGTTCCAAAACCCCCGCAGATCCATCTTCCGGCGCAACAAGGCCAGTATCAGGCCCAGCGCAGCCCCGGCGGCACCGGCTTCAACCGGGGTCAGCCAGCCGGTATAGATCCCGCCCAGAACCATCACGATCAGAATGATCAGCGGCAGGCACAACAGCGCCATTTGGCCCCAGCCAAGCAAATCTTCTTCGGCCATTTGTCCGGCCCCGTCGTTCACGATGAAGCTGGGCCGGAATTTGGACATCGCCCAGATCGCGGCGATATAGGCCACCGACAGCAGTATCCCGGGGATCACACCGGCCAGGAACATGTGCCCCACCGACTGTTCAGCGACGATGGCGTAGATGATCAGCATCGCCGACGGCGGAATGATCATACCCAACACGGATGACCCCGCCACAACCCCCACCGCAAAGCGCTTGTTGTAGTTCAGCTTGATCATCTCGGGCACGGCGACCTTTGTGAACACCGAAGCCGAGGCGATGGAACTGCCTGTCACGGCGGCGAACAGGGCGTTCGCGCCAACCGTCGCCATGCCAACCCCGCCCGTGATGCGGTGGAACACGGTGTTCATCACGCGGTAAACATCTTCGCCCATGCCCGCCTTTGACACGATCAACCCCATGAAGGTGAACAGTGGGATTGTCGCGAAAGAATATTCCGTCACGCTGTCACCGACCGCGATTTTCAGCAGCGCCATCGCCAGGTCGAAATTGTCGCGCAGCATCCAGATCGTGACAAACGACACGACGCCCAGCGCAATGGGAATGTAGACACCCAGATAGATCAGGACGACCATCGCCACGACAGAGATCAGGCCGACTTCAAACGGACTCATGCCCCGGACTCCTCAAGATGGATCAATTCAGGGCGGCGTTTGCCGGCGATCGCCTTGGTGGCAAAGATCAGTGTCGTCAGTGCGGCGGAAAAGAAGATCACAAGATGGATTGGCCAATACGGGGCAGTGAAAATCCCGGGCGTGCCAAAGTAATTGTTTTCGGTCCAGGAGCGCACGAATTCCGGCCACATCGCATAGGCAATCGCGGCCATGAACACCGCCGCAACCCCGTCGATAAGCCGCGCGAAGAACCGCGCGACGCGGGGGCGGCGGTCGGCGATCAGGGCGATAAACCCGTCCGACCGGGTCAGGCGGTTGATGCGCACGACGTCCGGCAGTTGCAAAAAGACGATCAGCACCATCAGGAACTGAACCAATTCATACGTGCCCCGGAATGGCGCGTTGAACGCATTGCGAGAGACAACTTCGGCGTTGATCAAAACGACCAACCCCAGAACGACCAGCGTTCCGGCGGTATTTGCCGCCTGCGCCAGGATCGTCATGACCCGCGCAGGGCCATTGGTCATACGCGCCAAGGCGGAGCCCTGAAAGGGCCCCGCACCGTTCGTCGGATCATCCATACGGATTAAACCTCGTCGGCCCAGTTGCGGGCCGGCGTTTCGCCACCGGCGATCAGCTTGTTGATATAGGCCCGCAGCATGCCGCTGCCGTCCTTGCCGTCAGCATCAAGGTTGTGTGCCCATTCGACTGCAATGTTGGGCATCGCGGCCGCCCAGGCTGCGCGTGCGTCGGCGGGCAGGTCAACGATGGATCCCCCGGCCTCGACAAACGCCGCTTCGCTGGCTGCCGCGCGGCCCATGGCCACTTCGGCCAGCCGGTCACGATACAGAACACCAACGTCACGCAACACGCCCTGAACAGCCGGATCAAGACTGTCCCAGAACCTCTTGTTGACGGTCAGTGTCTTGGAATTCACCGCCCCCAGGTTGGCGCGCAGCATGTAGGGCGCGACCTCGGCGATGGCGAAGGTGTTGGCCGCTTCTGGCCACAGCATCGCGGCATCAACAACGCCGGTCTGCACCATGTTGTAGAAATCCGTCAGACCGCCACGCACGCCAACCGCGCCGTCAAGGCCTTCCAGATAGCGCAGGTTGTAGCCAGCGCCTGCGACCTTCAGATTGGCCAGGTCATCCAGCCCGTTCAGCGGTTGGCTAGAGAACATCTGGTAGCTGTCCAGCACCACACCCGTTGCCAGATAGACCTGGTCCTGGGCTTCGAATTCCTGCTGCATCGCATCGAATTCGTTGGCGATTTCGTCAACCGAACGGGCCACAAGCCTGGCATCGGCCGAAATGAACGGCGTCACAGCCGAAATACCCTGGCTTGGCAGAACCGACGAATGGAAGATCGTCGTCACCACACCGATGTCACCCAGACCCAGACGCATGCCTTCCAGCACACCCCGTGGGCGCACGATCGAGCCACCATAGGATTCCTGGAAATCCATCGCTTCCAGGCCCATTTCGGTCAGACGCCGATTGACCTCGGGCAGATAGAAGTTTGACAACTCCTGCACCCACATTGCGCGTTCCGGATAGCCGTCGATCACGGTAACCCGACGCCCTTGCGCCAGCGCAGGCAGGCCAAAACCCGCAACCCCTGCGGCGGCGGCCGTTCCGGCCAGCATTGTCCGGCGATTCATTTTCATGGTCATGGTCTGGACCTCCCTTTCCAGTTCATTACTTGCGGGATCCTCAGACCCCGATTGAAACGCCGCATCCGGCTTGGCCGGGCACCGCGTCGGCCCCCTCACAGAAAGCTGCACGCCTCCTCAAACGGCAGCCGGGGGAGTTTCGGAAACACTGCGGTTTCGTCAGCATACCCGATATTCAGCAAAAAATTCGATTCCAGCGAGGTGCCCGCGAAGATCGTCTCGTCGACGGTCTTGTTGTCGAACCCGGAAATCGGGCCGCAATCCAGACCGATCGCGCGCGCCGCCATCATCATGTAGGCGCCCTGAAGCGTGGCGTTGCGGTAGGCGGTGTCGCGCGTATACGCCTCTTTGCCGCGAAACATCGGTTTGCGGTCTTCGTGGGGGAACAGATAGTCCAGCCGCTCCCAGAAACTCAGATCATTGGCGATGATCACCGTGACCGGTGCGTTCAGAACCTTGGGAACGTTCTTTGGCTTCAGCGCGGGTTCCAGCAATTTCTTGCCCTCAGGCGTGCGAACAAACACAAAGCGCGCGGGTGACGAGTTCATGCTCGTCGCGCCCATCTTGGTGATGTCATAGATGCGGCGAAGCTGATCGTCTGTGACGGGGCGGTCGGTCCAGCCGTAATGCGAACGTGCGCCGGTCAGCATCAATTCCAGGGCTGCCGGGTCCAACTCACTGATCTTGTCACGAATGGCACGCACATCGTCCTGTGCAGCAAGGCGTGGATCGGCTTCCACTTGGGGCGCGCCGGTCATTGCCCCGGCCCACCCGCGGCCAGGTCATCTTCCGCCACCACGGGATTGCGGCAAACACCGATCCCTTCGATTTCCACTTCCACAACATCCCCGGCGCGCATCCAAACCTGCGGCTTGCGCGCATGGCCAACACCCGGCGGCGTTCCGAAGGCGATCATGTCACCCGGCTCCAACGTCATGATTTCCGACACGATGGCAATGGTGCGCGCCACCGGGAAAATCATATCGGAGGTATTTGAATCCTGCAGGGTTTCGCCGTTCAGACGCGTCTGAATGCGCAACCCGCTGGCCCCTGAGGGCACTTCATCCGGCGTCACCACAACCGGGCCAACTGCGCCGGTGCCGTCAAAATTCTTGCCTGCCGTCCACTGGTGCGTCTTGCGCTGATACTCGCGGATCGACCCATCGTTGAAGGTTGTGTAGCCAAAGACATGGTCCAACGCCTCGTCTTCGGCGATATGGCGCCCGCCTTTGCCGATGATGACCATCAATTCGGTCTCGTAGTCAAAGGTCAGCGACGCATTCGGCAATACCATCGGCGCGCCCGCCGGGATCATCGATGTCGTGGCCCGCATGAACATCGCTGGGTAATCCGGCACGTCATACCCGCCTTCGCGCGCGTGTTCGGCATAGTTCAGGCCCAGGCACACAATCTTGCCGGGCCGCTCCACCGGCAGCGTGGGGGTAATATCGGCAACCGCATGACGCGGCGCATCTGCGGCGGGTTGCGGCAGTGCCTGCCCGGCGGCAACGGCCTGAATCAGCGCCGCAAGGCCCCCGTCGGCAGACGCCAGTTCAACCGCCTCCGCGCCCTCTATCGCATAAACCTTCGGCGTCGCAGCCGCATTCAATTTGCCTGTCAGCAGCTTCATTTAAGCCGTCTCCTGTCGTTTCGTGAACATTGTGATCGAAAATAACGAGTTGTCAACAAAAAGTCGATTTTCTACACTCAGGTCAGAAAGGCGGGACCAGAATGGCAATGGACGCTTCCCTCACCGCTCGGCTTTTGCGACTCGTTGGGCCGAACATCATGCCGCGTGTCTGGGGGGATGCCCTTCAGTCCGGGCAGAATGACCCGGTTCAGCTTTGTCATTCGCTGCTGACCGCGCGGGGCCAGGCCTCGGGCATCGCCATCGCGGATGAGGTCCTCAATTTGCTCGACGCGGCTGATGATGCCGCGCTCTCAAGGTATTTTGAGGCATTGCGCGACGACTTTGAAGTTGATGTGTCCGCAGTCGTGGCCGCAGCACAGGCCGCCCGAACCGGTGGACCGCAGGAATGGAAAGCGCTGCAACTGGCCGCCGAGGCACCCCGCCAAGAGGTGTTTCGCCGGCTGAACGCCGCACCCGGGGGCACCGCAAGGCTGGTCGCCATGCGGGCGCGCCTGCTGAAGGCCGTCCGCAATGATGCGTCGCTGGCACCTATTGATTCCGACCTGCGGCATCTTCTTCGCAGCTGGTTCAACCGCGGCTTTCTGGTTCCGGCGCGGATAGACTGGAACACGTCGGCGGCCATCCTGGAAAAGATCATCGCCTATGAAGCCGTCCACGCCATCGATGACTGGGATGCATTGCGTGAACGCCTGGCGCCCGCAGACCGGCGGTGCTTTTCGTTCTTTCATCCCGCGATGCCGGATGAGCCGTTGATTTTTGTCGAAGTTGCGCTGACCAAGGGCTTGCCGGGGTCCATTCAGGACATTCTGCAAACCCCGCGACCGATCCTCAACCCGGCGCAAGCCGACACCGCGATCTTCTATTCCATCTCCAATTGCCAGGCCGGGTTGGCGGGCATTTCGTTTGGCGCGTTCCTGATCAAACAGGTTGCCAGCGATCTGCAGGCCGAACTTCCAAACCTGAAAACCTATTCGACGCTGTCGCCTGTGCCCGGTTTCGCCGCATGGCTGACAGCCGAGGGGATTGAGCCCGATCCCGTCGGCGCGCAGGCACCGTCTATCGCGGAATTGGCTGCGGAGTATCTGCTGAACGCCAAGACCGATGGCGGGTTGCCATTGGATCCGGTGGCGCGGTTTCACCTGGGGAATGGGGCGGTCTTGCACCGCATCAACGCCGAGGGGGATACCTCGGCCCGTGGCCGTGCGCAAAGCCACGGGGTGATGGTCAATTACCTGTACGAACTCGACAAAGTGGAAACGCGGCATGAAGCCTTTGCCGCAGGCGGAGAGCTTGCAGCTTCGCGTCAGGTCCGTGGCCTGGCATCCCGCCGGCGCACGGCACGGGCCGAACCACGTTGACCGGGCTGGAGTTTGCAGATCAAACTGCGCTGGACCCCGATCACGCATGCATAAACCCGATGAGAGAAGGAGAGACCCCATGGCTGGACCCATGAAATGGGAAGACTACGGTGCGAAGTGCCGGGACAGCGGGCAACTTGCGCTGGAGGTGTTTGCCTGCGTGACGACACCGGTCAATCCCGGCCCACCCCCAGCGGACGTTCTGGCAGAGCACAAAGCCTATGTCGCCGGGCTGGAGACCAGCGGGCGGGTGTTTCTGGCAGGACCGCTGTCCAATGCCGAAGGCACGCATATGAGCGGCGCCGGAATGATCGTTTTCCGGGCGGGCAGCATCGCCGACGCCCGGGCGTTGGCTGACAATGATCCCATGCACAAATCCGGCGTGCGCACCTATAGCTTGCAGGCGTGGCGACTGAACGAAGGCGCGCCCATTCCCGGTCTGCGGCTGTCTCAGCGCAGCTTTGATATCTGACGGCAGCTTGCCATCACACAACGACCCCGTGGGCACGCCCCACGCCCCCTCCGCAAAGGGGCCAACGTGGACCAGTTTATCAATTCGCACGACACCGCCGTCACCGGGGCCATTAAGGGGTTGATCCGCACGTCTGGCGGGGCGCTGACCAGACTGGATGGATTTCCACACATCAAGGTCGTGGTGCGCAATGATTGGGACAAGTCCAAGGTGGCCATCGTGTGCGGCGGTGGCTCTGGGCATGAGCCGTCGCACGTGGCTTTGTCGGCAAGGGATTGCTGACAGCCGCCGTTTGCGGAGAGGTCTTCGCCTCTCCTTCTGTCGATGCCGTGCTGGCGGGGATCCTGACTGTAACCGGGCCCGCCGGGTGCCTGTTGGTGCTGAAAAACTACACCGGGGACCGGCTGAACTTTGGCCTCGCGGCCGAACGCGCGCGCGCCATGGGACACAAGGTCAATATGCTGATCGTGGGGGATGACATCGCCCTGCCTGAACTTGCGCAACCACGCGGATTGGCCGGGACGTTGCTGGTCAACAAGATTGCCGGGGCACTGGCCGAACGTGGCGCATCCCTGGAGGAGGTCACCGCCGCTGCGCAAAAGGTGGCTGATGGGACGATCACGATTGGCATGTCGCTGGACACCTGCACAATGCCCGGCAGGCCAAAAGAGCAGCGTATAGCGGCGGGAATGGCAGAACTGGGGCTGGGCATTCACAATGAACCCGGCACAATGAACCCGGCACAATGAACCCGGCGTCCAGCAGATCACCTACGAAACGGCGGATCAAGCGATGGCAGACGCGGTTGGCAAGCTGGCGCCACGGCTGGCCGAGGGGCCACATGTTGCGCTTTTGAATGCTCTTGGTGGCACGTCGGTTCTGGAAATGTCTGTGCTTGCAGGTGTCTTGGCGCAATCCCCCATCGCGGACAAACTTGGGGCAATCATCGGGCCGGCATCATTGATGACGTCACTGGATATACGGGGCTTTTCCGCCACGCTGTATGCGGCAAGCCCTGCCGAAATTGACCTGCTGGCGGCCCCGTGTGCGCCCTCTGCCTGGCCTGGGTGTCACCCCCTCGTCGCGCCCGTGACGCACCCCATGCCCGACGGATTGGCGTTGCTCAAGTTCACCGCATCCAAAGACCCCCGCACCGCGCAAATTGTATCCGACGTTTGCGCCGCATTCATCGCCGCCGAGGCCGAATTGAATGCCCTTGATGCAAAATCCGGGGGCGGCGATACCGGATCCACGCTGGCAGGCGCGGCGCGCGGCCTGCTGGCTGTCGCCGACACCTTGCCGATGGCCTACGCGGCGCAGCTGTTTCTGGCCATCGGGCAAGAGTTGGGCCAGATCATGGGCGGATCTTCGGGGATCTTGCTGGCCGTTTTCTTCACCGCCGCCGGAGAAGCCTCTGCCACCGGGGCACCACTGACTGTTGCGCGGCCCGCCGGGCTGGACCAGATGAAATCTGTCGGTGGCGCCGCAGTTGGGGACCGAACCGTGATCGACGCCCTCGACCCCGCGCTTGCGGCTCTGAACCAGGGGCTGAAGGCGGCCGCCAAAGCCGCGCGCGACGGCGCCGACAAGACAGCGGCCATACGTCAGGCAAATGCTGGGCGTTCCAGCTATGTCAGTGCTGCCAAATTGGATGGACATAGGGACCCCGGCGCGCAGGCCGTGACCCTTATGTTCGAAACCCTCGCCCGATAACCCCCGATACCGGAGCCTCCCCTTGCAGTTCATCAACTTCGCCGAGCAGGACATCACCCCCATCGACACGCAGTTCGAGGACGACATCATCGACGGCACCCCCAAGCAAAAAGCCTGGAGCCATTTTGTCAGCGTGGACAGTCGGTTCAAATCTGGCATGTCGGACAGCACGGCAGGTGTGTTTCGTGGGCCGATGAATAACCAGATTGAATTCTGACACATTCTTGAGGGCGAAGCGCGGATCGAAACCGCAGACGGCAAAAGCCGCACAGTCAGGGCGGGCGATACCTTTGTGATGGACACCGGTTTGCAGCCCGTCTGGCACGTGGCCGAATACATGCGAAATTACTACGTCATTGCAGCGGCTTAGGGCCATTTCCCAGCGGTTACATCAGCGTTCCTAATTCGCGGCTGGATGACGCGCGCCCGGAAAATGATCGGCCCCGGCTGCATTGGGCCTCATTTGTCTTGTTCGTCAGTCTTGGAATTTGGCGCTCGGCGCAGCGCGACCCAAAGCAACGGTAACCCTGTGACCAGCCCAAGGCCAAGAACCGCCCAGGTGGCACCGCCAAGATTGCCGCTGACCGCCTCACCGCCCAGATGCGCAAGGATGAAACTTGCGGGTATGATTCCAGCCAGAGTGGCGAGGGCAAAGCGCCAGGCGTGCAGGCCGCTCAACCCAGCCGCGTAGCTGATCATATCAAAGGACACGAACGGCATCAGCCGGCTGGCAAAGACAGTGGCCGTCAAGGCGTTTTGCGAGCCGAGCAACCCACGATCAAGGCCATCCCCGAACAGGAATTTCAACGCATCACGACCGAGGAGTCGTGCAAGCATGAACGCGATCAGCGCGCCGATCTCAGCGCCAATAACAACCTGAATTGTGCCCCAGAATTGGCCATAGGCCGCGCCTGCCGCCAAGGCAATTGGTGCGCTGGGCAGCGGGCTGGCAACCACGGCAAGGATCATCAAACCGATGATCAAACTCGGGCCCCAGGCACCGGCCCGCGCGACCAAACCCTCCAAACTCTCACGGTCCATGAGTTGTTGCACGTCGGCCCAAACCTCAGGCGCGAACATCCAGATCCCGGCAGCAACGATCCCAAAGAGTATTAGCGCCAGAATGACGACAGAGCGAAACCGCATGTCAGCTGTGCCCCTTTTGCCAGTGTGCCGCCATACACATGTTGCATACGCGCCCGACCAGCGAAAGCGCCTTGCGTTGTGCAAGCATACTCTAAACGGCCACCTGCCGCTAACGCGCCAATACGCCTCCGTCGATCACCAATGCCGTTCCGGTCACGAAATCCGAAGCAGACGATGCCAGATAAAGAACCGAGCCCTTGATCTCGTCGGCTTCGGCCAGCCGCCCCATCGGAGTATAAGCCTCCATGGCTTGCGCGTCTTCAATCGTCCTGGGACGGCCATTCGTGCGAAAAAAGCCGGGGCAAATGGCGTTCACTTGAATGCCTGAGCCGGCATATTCCAACGCGAGCTCACGCGTCAGGTTGACCACGGCACCTTTGGTTGCGGCATACGCGGGACGCGGAAACAATCCGGCAGGACCCGCAAGCCCCCACATCGACGCCACATTGATTATCTTTCCGTGGCCCATTGCATTCATGTGAACCAGCGCCGCCCGATTGGTATGAAAAACGCCATTCAGGTTGATATCGACGGTTCGATGCCAGCTTTCAGCGCTGCTTTCGTGCAGGCGTGTGCGATCCGGGTCAGAGATCCCCGCATTGGCGACGCATATGTCCAACACGCCCCATTCGGTGACCACCTGGTCCACAGCGGCCTGAACCGTCACAGCGTCGGTCACGTCGCCGACCACACCTTTCACATCGGTGCCAAGATCCGTCAGTGCGCTGATCGTCTGCCCAAGCGCCCCTGCGTCACGGTCAAACAGCAAGACCCGCGCCCCATTTTCCGCAAGTGCCTCGGCGATCGCCCGCCCCAGCCCCGTTGCAGCGCCGGTGACGAATGCCGTTTTGTTGGCGACAGAAAACAGTGAAGCCATGCTCATCGCTGACCTGCAATATCAACGAACCAGTCCAACGCATCCGGGTTTCGCATGGCGTCTTTGCTGGCGACCTTGATCAGTGGCTCGCCCAGCAACAATCTGCGCACCGGGACTTCCATTTTCTTGCCGGTCAACGTTGTTGGGATTTCAGGGGCTTCGATGATCGCGTCGGGCACATGGCGCGGACTGCGCTCTTGCCGCAAACGGCTATTGATTTCAGCCTTCAGGGCCTCGTCAAGCATATGGCCCGACGCCATCTGAACGAACAACGGCATGTAATACCCACCCGCCTGCTGCTCAACGCACACGATCAGACAATCCTCGATCTGCGGGATTGCCTCCAGGGTGCGGTAAATCTCTGCCGTGCCGATCCGAACGCCGTGCCTGTTCAACGTCGCGTCTGAACGGCCCAAAATGTAGCTGCCGCGATGAGCGTTGAAGGCAACACGGTCCCCATGCCGCCAAACGCCCGGATATTCGGCGAAATAGCTGTCGGTGTAGCGTTTGAAATCTGGATCGCCCCAGAAGAATAGCGGCATGGAGGGCATTGGCTTTCGTATCACCAGTTCGCCAACCTCCCCGACAATCGGCTTTCCGGCAGCGTCAAACGCACAGGCATCGCAGCCCAGCGCCGGCGCTTGAATTTCACCCGCACGGACCGGAAGCAGCACGCAGCCCGCCAAAATACCAGAGCACAGTTCAGTTCCGCCAGATTGCGAGGTGGCAAAGAGATCTTGCTTCACCGCGTCATGCACCCAAGCAAGGATTTCGGGCGTTGAGGGTGAGCCGGTAAGCAGCAGTGTTGTCAACCGTTGCAGGTCAAAATCGGTGCCAGGGCGAATGCCGGCCTGACGAACCATCTGCATGAAGGTCGGGGAAACGCCGAAATGGCTGACGCCGGTTTGCGCGATGATCCGCCAAAGCGCACCCGCATCGGGGAATGTGGGATGGCCGTCGTAAAGCGTGACCTGACCATTCAGTAACGGGCCGGTCATCAGGGTGTTCCAAACCATCCAGCCGGTGGTGGAGTAGCAAAAATACGTGTCGTCCTTGCCGAAATCCAACGCGAAAGCCCCGTTCTTCAGGTGCTCCAGGACGATCCCGTGATGACCCTGCACGATGGGTTTTGGCAAGCCCGTCGTGCCAGATGAAAACAGCACCCACAGCGGATGATCCGAGGGCACGCGCTGGAATTCGAAATCGGCGGCGGCAACATCTGCCCCACCCAACATCTGCGCCCAACCGATGGTTTGACCTGCAAATTCCGGCACCTTGGACGCGCCCGGAAGATAGTCCAACATAACCAGATGCCGGACACTGGTCAGGGCCTTCAGGATCCGCGTCAAATCACTCGTTCGATCAAAATCCTTGCCACCATAGCGATACCCATTGACCGCCAGGACCGTCGTCGGCTCAATTTGTGCAAAGCGGTCAATCACCGTCTGAGCACCGAATTCCGGCGCTACCGACGACCATGTCGCGCCGATTGCGGTTGTCGCCAACATGGCAATGACGGTTTCACAGATGTTTGGCATATACGCCACGATCCGGTCGCCACGCCCAAGTCCCATGGCGCGCAGCCGTGTTGCCATCCGCCGCACCTGACCGGCGACGTCTTGCCAGCTCATCGTCGCCATTGGCCGCAGCTCGCTGCAATGGTGCAGCATGGCGCGGGCCGGATCGCCGTTGGTTTCGTGGCGTAGCACGTGTTCTGCGTAATTCAGACGTGTTCCGGTGAACCAACGGGTTCGCGGCATTGGATCATCGGTCATCACGGCCTGCAGATCACCGTCCATATGCACGTCGAAAAACGCGCTCAACGCAGCCCAGAACGCTGCTGGATCATCAACCGACCATTGCCATACCGCGTCGTACCCGGTGAAGGATGTCCCACGTGCATCCAACCAGCGCAAAAACCGGGTTATCGTGGCGGCTTCGCGTCGTTCTGGCGAGGCCTGCCATAGAATATCGCCTTCGGCTACCATCCCGCGACCTCTCGTTGGAACCAGGGTTGATCTGCAAATCCCAGCAACGACGGGATGATCTCGTGGGCGCGCTCTGCGTCTGGCATGGCTTTGAACCCGGCGGCATCTGCATTGCCGGTGGTCACGCCCACGGCAAAAGACCCGGCGTGCCGCGCCATTCGGATCTCCAGTTTTGGATCGTCACCAACCACAACCATGTCTTGGGCGGAAGCATTTGTCATCGCAGAAATCATCTCCAACCCGGCGACCTCAGGTTTGCCGAACACGGTAACTTTCTGATCCGTCGCGTTTTCCAGTGCAGCGGCAATCGCGCCCGAAATTCCCAATAAACGCCCATTGGCCCCCGCGAAATAGGGGGCCACCGACCCGGCAAAGGGTTTCGCCCCGTCCCACACGGCTTTCACAACAGCCTCAAGTTGCTCGGCGTTGAAATCGCGGGTCCAGCCCAACAGCACTGCCTCCACCTGTGGCGCATTTCTTCGCGGTTCGATCACCTCGATCCCGGCGTCTTGCATCGGAACGACGGTCCCCTCAGCGCCCATCACCATCACACGTTTATAGCCAGCCGCCGCCATCATTTGAGCCGCCACAACGGCAGGCGTGAAAATGTGGCCGGGGGCCAGGACAAGCCCCGCGTCAGCCAGCAGCGGGTAATAGCGCGACGGCGCAAAGAAGGTGCCGTTGGTGTAGGCCACGGGCACAACCCCCCGGGCGCGGCAGTCATCCAGGGCTTGCACCGCACCCGGCAGGGCGTCGTACGTGCCCGTTTCCTTGTCCATCATGGCCAGGGTGCCATCAATGTCGAACACGGCAACACGAAACCGGGACGGGTTCATTCCTTGCCGCCTTTCAGTTCCAGTGACACGCCCGGTTTTTCGATCTTGATGGATGACAGCCCTTTGCGTTTTGACAGCTCCCCCAGCAGATACATGATGGGGCGCGACCCGGCGTTGTAGTCACGCCGCGCCGGGCCCGCGGCAACCATCGCATCAACCTGATCGGCAGGCATCACGGCGCGCAGCAGGAATTCCTCGTCTGAATACCCCCTGCCGATCTGTGTGCGCAGTTCATCCAGCGATGCCATATGCGGTTCATCTTCAAGTTCGCGCGCGCGCGATGAATTGCGGATACGTGCCTCGATCTCTGGATCCATCGGCATGGTCGGTTGACCAAAGCGGCCCAGCACATACCGGGTTACTTCGTCCGGTATGGTGCCGTATCGGTCGCCCTGCATGACATTCATCAGCGCCTGAGTGCCCACCACCTGGCTGAACGGCGTCACCATGATCGGGTAGCCAAGTTCAGCGCGCACACGCTCAACTTCAGCCAACACGCGCGGCAGCAGATGCTCGCTTCGAATTTCAGCCAATTGCCGCTTCATCGTGCCCATCATTCCGCCGGGCATTTGGTGACGGAAATAGGCCCGGTCAAATTCTCCGGGCTGGCCATGCACCAGCCCTTCGCTGTCTACCAGCGCGGTGAAATAGGCATCCATCTGGGCGATGGCCTCGTCATCGACATCCACGGTGTGGCCCATGTCCCGCAAATTGGAAATCACCGAGGACATCGCAGGTTGCCCTGTGCCGTTCGCCGCGCCGGCGGCGGATGTGTGCAGCGTTTCAGCGCCGCGTGGCGCCGCCTCAAGGTAGGAAAACGGGCCCAGCCCGATTGTGGTGTGCGAGTGAAACTCCAACGGAGTTGTTCCCACTACCGCCTTCAATGCCGGGATCAGGGTCTTTGCGCGGTCTGGCGTAACCAACCCGCCGGGATCCTTGAGATAGATCCGATCAAACTGCCCGGACGCCGCCAGATTTCGCGCGGCATTGGCGAAATGCGCGTCGTCATGCATTGGCGACAGGGTAAAGGTCAGGGCCGCGACATTGCTCTCGCCGCCCGCCCGCCGGCTAATGGTCGCCATGTTCAACATCGCCGGGACCGCGTTCATCGGATCCATGATGGCGAACCGTCGCACGCCATTGTCGACCAGCTTTCGAAAGGCGAATTCCATCAACTCCTCGCTGGCGACTTCCCACGAAATGAAACGCATACCGGTGGTCAGGAATTGCAATGGCGTCGTCGGGCACGCGTCACGCATCAGGCGCAGGCGTTCCCATGGGTCCTCTTTCTTGAAGCGCACAGCCACGCCCATGTGTGTCGAGGCAAGGAAATCGATCGCATGAAACCCCACGCGTTCCATCGTCGGGGCGATTTGCAACATCATCCCCGTATCCAACCCGGTCGCCCCCCAGTTCGACTGGTTGCCATCGCGCAGCGTCGTGTCGACCAAACTGATCCCGCTCATGCCAGACCTCCGGTTATCGTGGGCAATAAACCCACAAGGTAATTGGTATCGACGCCCCCCTCACGAAACCGGGCGTCGGCCATGATGGCCTTGTGCAGCGGTGCGTTGGTTGTGATCCCGTCCAACACGCATACATTCAACGCCGTTCGCATCCGTTCGATGGCCACATCGCGCGACGGCCCCCAGGTGATCAATTTCGCCACCATCGAATCGTAATAGGGCGAGATCATCGCGCCAGAGTGTACATGTGTGTCCACGCGCAGGCCGGGAAGTGACGGGAACCAGGCCTGTGTGATACGCCCCGGGGACGGCATGAAATCGTGGGCGATGCCTTCGGCGTTCAACCGGCACTCAATTGCGTGTCCGGTCAGGGTGATATTTGCCTGGGACATTGGCAGCGCTTCACCCTGCGCAATCGAAATTTGAAGCGCGACAAGGTCGAGGCCGGTGATTGCTTCGGTTACCGGGTGCTCCACTTGAATACGGGCGTTCATCTCCAGAAAATAGAACTCGCCACGCTCCACATCGACCAGAAATTCCACCGTACCCAGCGACCGATACCCAATGTGGCGGGCAAAGCGAACCGCGGCGTCCCACAGGTCTGTGCGCAAACCCTCAGGCAATCGCGGTGCGGGGGCCTCTTCGAGCAGCTTTTGATATCGGCGCTGTACCGAACAATCACGTTCGCCTGCGTGCAGCACGGTTTCACCGTCTGACAAGATCTGCACTTCGACATGCCGACCGACTGTCACAAGCCGCTCAATATAGACCCGTGCGTCGCCAAACGCGGCCTCGGCTTCGGCCATCGCCAATTCCAATTGCGCGGGCAAATCAGCGATGCTGTCCACGCGTTTCATGCCTTTTCCGCCACCGCCTGAAACGGCTTTGATCAGCAGCGGAACGCCAATGCGATCCGCCAATGTTTGCGCGTCTGCCAGCGTATCAACCGTGCCGCCGGGAACGACGGGCACACCCGCATCAATCGCATGGGCACGTGCGGTCAATTTGTCGCCAACCGACGCCAGATTGTCAGGCGATGGGCCGATGAAGATCAGGCCTTCCGCAGCGCATGATGTCGCCAGCGCCCGGTTTTCGGACAAAAAGCCGTAACCTGGGTGAATCGCATCGCACCCCGTTTGTTTCGCGGCATGGACCACGGCGGCACCCCGCAGGTAGCTGTCTTTCGACGGCGCAGGGCCCAGCACAATAGAGCGGGTGGCAAGCCGCGCGCCCAACGTGTCACCGTCAGCCGCCGACACGCCGATCACAGTCTCTATTCCCAGCGCCCGCGCGGTGCGAATGATGCGCACTGCAATTTCGCCACGATTGGCGATGAAAATGCGGTTGATCATGGCGTCAAATCGGCTGGATGCGAATAAGGGGTTGGCCGAATTCAACCAGTTCACCGTTTGGCGCTTCGATCCCAAGCACCGTGCCCGCAAACCCGGCTGGCACCGAAGTCATCAACTTCATGACCTCGATAATACCGATGATCGTTTCGGCATGAACCTCGTCACCGACAGCCACAAACGGCGCGGCACCCGGGCGCGGGGCGTGCCAGAATGTGCCCAGAAGTGGCGCAGGAACCGCCGCCCCACCGGCCGCTGTTGTCGCCATGGCGGTGGCGGCGCCGGTTTCAATTGGTGCTGTAGCTTTCGGACTGTTGGGGGGAACGGGTGGCTGGGCCACGGGCGGCGCGGCGCCGTGGCGCCGTAGTTCCAGCTTCATCCCACCTAGTTCCAGCTTCAGTTCGTCAAAATTTGACTGGTCGATCAGATGCAGGATCTCATCGACATCGCTCCGCGTGAAGTCACCCACCACAGTTCCCCTTGGTCGCCTGGCAAGCTGACTTGCCATCAGCCCAGAGCGTAGGGCGCGCAGGTAAGCCCAGCAATCCGTCATGAGAGAAGATTTCACCTGGTGAAATCGTCAGGGGCGCGTCAGATGTTCTTCAACCTGGCGAACCGCACGCATCACCGGTTGTGCGAACAGTTCCGCGCCTTGGGAACGTCCGTGAACGCGGCGTGACCATGTGATGTTCAAGGTGCCGGGCACATGGTTGCCCAACCGGATCGGCACCGCCAGGGATTCCCGGCCATCATCAATGACAGCACGGGGCGCGTCGAAGTCCCCGCCAAAATCAGGATCACGCAGCCCGAACCCTTGCGACCGTGTCATCTGGATCACGTGTTCAACGCCGCCAGCGTTCTGCGCCAAGCTATCGCCAGATCGGCCCGATCGGCACAGGCGTTCCAGAATGGCGTCACGCACCGGCGCCTCGCAAAATGAAATATACGCCCGGCCAGACGCAGACCGAAGCATGTTGATCCGAAACCCGACAGGGCCAAGCGGGATGTCATCGAAAGATGAGCGTGAAACATTGGTTTCGATGACTTCCATATGCGTCAATCGAGGGACCGCCAGAACGGACGGCCATTGGATTTGGGCCGACAAGTCCTCGAGTATGG
>Ga0316204_10005397_pt1 | contig 21136 bp, 19 predicted proteins | sample 6monrhotite_MG_2_FD_205661 | JGI IMG/M metagenome (GOLD analysis project Ga0316204, IMG submission 205661) | Microbial mat bacterial communities from mineral coupon in-situ incubated in ocean water Damariscotta River, Maine, United States -... | ecosystem: Environmental > Aquatic > Marine >... | reverse complement strand
ACGGACCTTTCCGTTTTGATAACAGGGGAGAGTGGCTCAGGTAAAGAAACCATGCCTCAAATTGTTCATCAGTTAAGTGCAAGAAAGCATAATAAATATATAGCAGTTAATTGTGGAGCTATACCAGAAGGAACTATAGATTCTGAATTATTTGGTCATGAAAAAGGTTCTTTTACTGGGGCTCATGATACTCGTAAGGGATACTTTGAGGTAGCTGATGGAGGCACTATTTTTTTAGATGAAGTAGCTGAACTTCCTTTAACTACTCAAGTTCGACTTTTAAGGGTGTTGGAAACAGGTGAATTTTTAAAAGTAGGAAGCTCAAAAGTTCAAAAAACAAACGTTAGAATTACCGCAGCTACTAATGTAAATATTCCCAAAGCAATTAAAGAAAATAAATTCCGGGAAGATTTGTATTATAGGTTGAATACAGTGCCTATTGAAGTACCATCACTGAGAGAAAGAAAAGAGGATATACATTTATTGTTTAGGAAATTTGCGTCAGACTTTGCTGATAAATACAAAATGCCATCAGTCCAACTCTCAGAAGGAGCAAGAGCGCTTTTAATTAAATATCGATGGCCAGGTAATGTAAGGCAGCTAAAGAACGTTACGGAACAGATTTCAGTTATTGAAGAGAGTAAGCAAATTGATGAATCAACCTTATTGAAGTATTTGCCAGATAATAGCGATTCTTCATTGCCAATACTTTATAATGGAGATAAAGAAGGCCTCTCAGAGAGAGAAATTTTATACAAGGTATTGTTTGATATGAAGAAGGATGTGAACGATCTTAAGCAGGTAGTTTTTGAGGTGCTGAATTCAAATAAGGACACAACTAAGAATGATATTAACGACAAAGTATATGAACGCTTGTATGGAGAAGAGGATAGTGTTTCTCAATTAGAAACCAAGCTTCAATTGGAACAATTTAGCAGTTCATCTAACTTTCAACATGAGGTTACAGTAGAAAAACCAAGCATAGAGACTCCTACAATAAGAAATGAAGAAGAATTTGATAAGAAGGAAGAATTTGAATTAGTAGAAGAGGAGGAATCTTTGTCAATTTCTGAAACCGAAAAGAAGCTGATTAAGAGGGCATTAGAGAAACATAATGGGAAAAGAAAATATGCTGCTGAAGATCTAGGAATTTCGGAACGAACCTTGTACAGGAAAATAAAAGAATACGATATAGAACAATGATTAAGAGAATAATCTACTTTTTGGGTATTACTAGTTTAACCTTTTTTGGTTGGTCTTGTTCTGCGTCTTATTCATTTACTGGAGCCTCAATTTCTCCTGAAATAAAAACGATATCAATTGATTTTTTCCCTTCTTATGCATCTTTAGCCCCACCAACTGCTAGCCAGTTGTTTACTGAAGCTTTAAGAGATGTTTTTCTTTCTCAAACTAATTTAGTTCCTGTTAAATCTGGTGGAGATATCGAATTTGAAGGAGCAATTGTAAATTATAGAACTTCTCCAGTGGCTATTCAAGGAAATGAAACAGCTGCCTTAACAAGAGTATCGATGACTGTTAAAGTGAAATTCACTAATAATTATGATGAGAAGCAGAGTTTTGAGACTTCATTTTCTAGATTTGAAGATTTTGAGACTTCACAGGATTTATCTACGGTAGAGGAAGAGCTACTCAGTAGTATTAATAGCCAATTGACACAAGATATTTTTAATAAGGCAGTAACAAACTGGTGAATGACCAAAAATGAATTCATACAGCACTTAGAGGTCCCTCATTATGTGAATGAAGGTGACATTATTGGTATACAGGAAGTTATTAAAGAGTTCCCTTATTGCCAGAGTGCACAAGTAGTGTTGACAAAAGCATTTCATGTTTCTGGGAATCTAAATTTTGAAAGCCAATTGAAGAGGGCTGCTGCTTATGCTGCGGATAGGAAACAGCTTCATGCCTTATTGTTTGAGGCAAATAATATAGATGATCATTCAGAGGAGTATGCTACGTCTTCTTTAACTGAAGAGATTGCTTCTGATGGTATAATTGAGGATTTGACAAAAGTTGACAAGAATGATATCCTTGAACAGCAAATTCTTGCCAGCGCTATCAATAGTTCTATACTTCAAGAAGTACCAGATTCAATTCCAGAAGATTTGAGTAATAAATCTTTTGTTACAGTACTACCATCAGAGCCAGAAGAAGAAAAGGTAGAGTTGGTAGTTCAAGCATCATCATTTAATGAAAATGAAGCACATAGTTTTTCTGAATGGGTCAATTTTTATGGGGATGCAGAAGATGATATTCAGCAAAATATTGCAGAAAACTCTTTGTGGGAAAAAACAAGTGAAGAATCTAAAGCTATTATTACTGGAACTACTAATTCAAGTTTGCCTACCAAGACTGAATTCTATTCAGCTACTAAGATGGCAAAGTTAAGTGTTCAAGAAGATGATGACCTTGTTACCGAAACATTAGCTAATATATATGCTGATCAGGGGAGCTTTGAGAAAGCAATTCACGCATTTGAAAAATTACAGTTGAAATATCCCGAAAAAAGGGTTTATTTTGCAGGCCGAATTAAAGAAATTCAGAAAAGTATAAATTCATAAGAAATATGTTCATTTTAGTATCCGTTTTAATTTTTATTGTAGCTGTATTATTGATCTTAGTGATCTTGGTACAGAACCCTAAAGGGGGCTTAGCCTCAAACTTCTCTTCTTCCAATCAAGTAATGGGAGTTAGAAAAACAACTGATTTTTTAGAAAAAGCCACTTGGACGCTTGGAATTGCTCTTTTGGTTTTTAGTGTGATTTCATCTTCATTGATAGGTGGAACTGTTGAATCAGTTTCAAATGAATCAGAATTGACTAACGAAGCAAATCAGGTTATTATTCCCCAAAGTCAAGCTCCATTGATTCAAGAAGGAGTTCCTACTGGGGAAGCCCCGACTACTCCTCCTGCTGAAGGAAACTCTGAGCAAAGCGAAGAATTACCTAAAGGAAACGGTTAAGGGAATCTAATTAGAAAGCATTAAATAAAAAGGGGCTGTATTACAGCCCCTTTTTATTTACCTAAAATAGTCTTTCATTCTTTCAAAAAAACCTTTGTCCTGATCGGTTGGTTGAGGTTCAAAGCTTTTAGAATCTTTTAGCTTTTCAATAATGCTTTTTTCTTCTTTATTGAGGTTTTTTGGGGTCCATACATTAACATTGACCAATTGGTCTCCAGTTCTATAGCCGTTCACTTCTGGAATTCCTTTATTTCTTAAGCGGAGAACCTTACCGCCTTGGGTTCCTTCTTCAATTTTAATTTTTGCTTTTCCATTAACCGTAGGCACTGTTACTTCAGTTCCCAATATTGCATCAGCAAAACTGATGTATAAGTCGTATAAGATGTTGTTCCCATCTCTTTTTAACTCTGAATGCTCTTCTTCTTCAATTAAAACTATAAGGTCTCCTGCGACACCATTTCTAGCACCCATATTGCCTTTTCCACCTACGGATAATTGCATTCCATCTTCAACACCTGCTGGAATCTTTAGGTCAATGGTTTCGTCATCTTTGATAATTCCATCTCCGTGACAACTATTACATTTATTAGTAATTGTTTTACCATCGCCTCCACAAGTTGGGCAGGCAGTAGCTGTCTGCATTTGACCAAGAAATGTGTTGGTAACACGATTTACTTGACCAGCCCCTTTACAAGTGTCGCAGGTGGTGAAACCACCACTTCCTCCTTCGGCGCCAGAGCCAGAACAAGGAGTACAACTAACATATTTCTTTACCTTAATTTTTTTCTCTACACCATTAACGATGTCTTTTAAGGTCATGTTAACCTTTACACGGATATTGCTGCCACGATTTACTCTTCTTCCACGGCTACCGCCACCAAATCCACCGAAACCACTAAATCCACCTCCGCCACCGCCAAATATGTCGCCAAACTGAGAAAATATGTCTTCCATATTCATGCCGCCACCGCCAAATCCAGCATTGCCACCCATACCAGCATGACCGAATTGATCGTATCTAGACTTTTTCTCGTCGTTACTTAAGATTTCATATGCTTCCGCTGCCTCTTTAAATTTTTCTTCAGCTTCTTTATTATCCGGATTTTTATCTGGATGATATTTTAAAGCTAACTTTCGATAAGCTTTTTTTATTTCTGTTGTAGAGGCACTTTTATCTACTCCTAAAACTTCGTAATAATCTCTTTTTGCCATACTATGTTTTATTGCCCTACAACTACTTTTGCGTAACGAATAACCTTTTCTTTCAATGTGTAGCCCTTTTCAATTTCGTCTACTACTTTGCCCTTCATTTTTTTATCAGGTGCAGGTATTTGAGTAATTGCTTCATGAATTTCACTGTCAAAGTCTTTTCCAATAGCTGATTCCATTGGTTCAGCTCCGTTTGTTTTGAATACTGAATTCAATTTATTGTATATTAAATCTACTCCTTCTTTTAAGCTCTTGTATTCCTGACTTTCTTCCATTGACTTTTTGGCACGTTCAAAATCATCCATAACAGGAAGTAGACTTTTAAATATATCTTCTCCAGCTGTTTTATAAAGTTCTAGCTTTTCTTTTTGAGTTCTCCTTCTGAAGTTATCAAATTCAGAGTAAAGCCTTAGAAATTTGTCATTTAGCTCTTTTATCTCTTGGTCTTTTTTTTCTATTTCACTCAATTCATTTTGCTCATCGGCGTTTCCCTCTTCAGCTGTATTAGCTTCTTGATCCAAAATGTCTTCGTTTTCTATCTCTTCCTTATTTGTATCATTTTTCATTTTCATGAATTTAAATGTGTGTTATTGCGGTATTCAAATGCTTTGCCAAGCTTTTTGCTTGTCAATTTGGCAGGCAAAAATAATTGAAATAAGTGAGCGAATAAACGATTCTAATGTGTGATAATCTAGAGATTTGTAATTCTAAATTAATTTATAACTTCCAGGCAATAAATTACTAGTAGTCAGCTAATTAAAATTAATCTATTTTATTTTTTGAAAAAGGGGCAAACAAAAATGGCTATTCATAAAACTTATAAATAGCCATTTTAATAAAAGGTTATCGTTTTTATACCCTAAACAGAGAAATATTATTTCTTCAAATTATTTAACAAAGCAGATAAACCTGGACCTCTTAGGGAATTTCCTTTACCTACTATGATACCATCTCCATTAACTAAGAAGGCGGCAGGAATAGAACGGACTTTATAAATTTGAGCTGCTTCAGCATTCCAAAATTTTAAATCACTAACATGATTAGGCCAGATCAAACGATCTTGCATGATGGCATTTTGCCATGCGCCTTTACTCTTATCTAAAGAAACACTGTATACAGTAAAGCCTTTCCCACTTTCAAATTTAGTATCCTTAAACTTTTGGTAAGTTTTTACCACATTAGGGTTTTCTCTTCTACAAGGTCCGCACCAGGAAGCCCAAAAGTCAATTAAAACCATTTTTCCTTTCAAATCTGAAAGCGCAATGGCTTTTCCATTAGGGTCCTTAAAGTTTAGTTCAGGTGCTTGATCTCCAATGTTAAGACCAACTGTTGCTTTAGTTTTGTTTTCTATAGAAAAGCTGCTTTCAGGAGTAGTTGAAGGAGTAAATGCTACTAGGCTTATAGTTGCCATTGCTATTAAGAAAAGAAAAAGTCTAGATTTCATAATGTAATATTTTGAGAATTAAAATTTCTATCCATAAAGTTAAACATATGGAGTGGTTTTGATTGACGTTTATATGACTGCAATGGTTGATCCATAAAGCTCATAGAATTCATAAAATGAGTTAAATTGCTTCTATAGTTTGTTTTTTTAACCAGCCTTCATTACCATTTGGGAGAGATACTTTAAACCAATAGCCCGTTTCGTCTAATAATTTCACTTTAGTTCCTTCATGTAAAACAAATAATTGGGAACTCCCTTCTGAAGGAGCACTTATTATATTAACAGAAGGTTCAAGAATAACTGCATGTTCTTTTGACAATAAATATTTTTTTTGTTGGAAGGCAAAGAACCAACATACAAATGCTAAACAAACTGTAGTACATGCAGAAAAGAATGAAGCTTTTCTTACTTTGATTTTATCGATAAATAAAAAGAGTAAGAAAGGAAATGTGCAAAGAAGGAATAAAGTAATAGATAGCTTAGCCCATTGATCTGCAGAAAGCAAGTTGTAAATTGATTTCCACCAACGATAAATAAATAATTCTGGTATGGCTTCGATCTTATCTACTGTTTTTTGATTTGCTAGTTTTAAGTTATAGGCCGCATCTTTATTTCCAGGATTAATCTTAAGTGATTTTTCATAATGCAAAATAGCATTTGCAATTTGGTTGTTTTTGAAATATGCATTGCCTAAATTGAAATGTAAATCATCTGAAATGAATTGCTCTTCAAGTAGGCTTAGGTAAATTTCTTTGGCTTCTTGATATTCTTCATTTTCGTAATGCAAGTTGGCTTTATTGAAAATTGATAGTTGATTTTCATTTGCCCAAAAATTATTGGAGAATACAACTAATAAGAGTAGAAATAGGGATAAGTGTTTTTTCATACGTTTACATCCTCCATTATACTAATTATTTCAACAGACTTATTGTATAAAGATACATTGTCTATACTTGAAGTAGGAGCAAATCTAGCCATCTCAGCTTCTTCTAAAACTGATTTTATTTTTAGCTGAACTTCTGTTGTGTTAGGTATTTTTTTAAGTAATTCACTTATTTTCTCTTGAGATAAATCTGCTATTGAAATATTGAATTTATCAGCAAAGTAGCCATATAATGCTGCTGATATTTCTTCATGAAATAAAGCTGATTCATCCTTGTCCAAATAATTCTTTGCTTTTGCTAAACGCTTTTTAGCTAACTTATTTGCTTTTGATTTTCTCAGTCCGACTGTATCAGAGTTTTTTATTTTTAGCTTTTTTGAGATAAAGTAAGCGGCTATCATTATTAAGAATGCTAAACCAATGAGGCTATAAAATAATGGAGAACCATAAAAGAAATCATTCGTGGAAGCCAACATTAAATTATTAATGTGGATGTAACGAATATCCGTATTTAAAAGTTCAACTTCTTCTTTTCTGCTAGAGCTATATGCCACATTTTCTCCTTCTTCCCCCTTACTGACATTAATTTCTATGGGCTTAGCTGTAATTGTTTTGTAGGTTTTGCTCTTCAGGTCGAAATATGAAAAATGAAAGGGGTCTAATTTAAATTTTCCTGAATGCCTAGGGATAACCAGATAATTAAAATTCTTCTTTCCTTGAGCACCTGCTAAACTAATCTGGAAATTATCTTTAGATTCAGGATCATATACTTCAAAGTCTGAAGGGAAATTAAGGTCTGGTGCTCCAATTAAAGGTAAGTTGCCTTTGCCACTAATTTCAATTTTTACATCAATAGCTTCGTTAGCAACAACACTATCTTTATTAGAAGTCATTTTCATGTTGAAAGAGCCTATTGCTCCAGAAAAGTCTTCTGGTTTATTCTTTTTTGGAAGCGGCTTAACTTTAATCTTTATTAGATTGCTCTTTGCTATTAATTCTTTGGTTTCATATGAACCAAACATTTGTTCAAATACAGATCGTGTCCTTCTGGATTTAACCTGAACAGTAACATTCATTTCTAGTGGGTCGATAACTAGTTCACCGCTTCGCTGAGGATACAATAAAACCTGTTGAAGTTCAGCAACATTATAAATTTCACCATTGATCTGCTCTCTAGATAGTTGAATTTGATCGTAAGAACGAATGTCTTGCGACCAAAATCCATTTAAGGCTGGTAGAGCTTCAATGTTAATTCCGGTTAAACTTAGCTTAGAATATAATTTAAAGGAGGCAGTTACTTTTTCACCTATATATGCTTCCCTTTTGTCTACAGTGGTCTTAATGTATACATAATCTTCTAATCTTTGCCCATCTGATTTTCTTTGATTTTGCTTGTTTCGCTGAGCATTTGAGCTCGTAGACGATGCGTCTACAACCTTAATTTTGAGTGGTTTTGTTTTATATGTTTTTCCTTCAACTTTTATAGTTGCGGGGCCAAATTCAAAAGAACCCTTCTGAGTAGCTTGTAAAACGTATGAAATGGAAGTGGTTCTTGACGTTTTCCCATTAACATATTGCATGCTGTTGGATTGATTAGGGCCAGAAAGAACTCGAAATTTCTGGAAAGAAGGAGGAGTGAAGCTTCCTCCACTAGAATTAACAGTAAAAGTCACTTGAATTCTTTGGCCCACTTCCACTGTATTGTGGCTAATCTTAGCTGAAAAGCTGACAGCAGCAGCAAAACTAAAGCAGGTTTGAATCGCACATAATATGACTAATAGAGTTTTTTTCATTCTATCATTTCTCAATTAAGAATTGCATTCTTATCATAAATGCGTTACCAATCTTTTTCAATATTAACATTTACCTCTTTTACTTTTTTCTTTTTTAATTTTTCTTGTAATTCTTTCTCTTTATTATTTAAAGCTTCTAAAATTCTCTCAGCATCTTCTCTAGACACCTGTTGTTCTTTTTGCTGTTGCTGCTCTTTCTGTTCTTCTTCCTTTTGCTCTTGCTCTTCTTGCTGCTGTTGTTCATCCTCTTTTTCTTCTTGCTCTTCCTCTTCTTGGTTCTTTTGATCTTCTTTTTCTTCTTGCTCCTCCTTATTATCTTCTTTATTTTCGTCTTTCTGTTGTTCTTGCTGCTCCTGTTGTTGTTTGAGTTGTTGCTGAGCATAAGCTAGATTGTACCTACTCTCTTCATCTTTTGGATTGTTGATTAGGGCATTTTTATATGCTTTAATCCCTTCTTCAAGTTTTTCAGTTTTTATGAGAGAGTTACCTAGGTTATGGTAAGCTTTTGCTTTTTGATTTTTGTCTTTTGCTTTATTTACCGCCTGTAAATAATACCTTCCAGCGTCTTCAAATTTACCTTGACGATATAATGCATTCCCCAAATTGTAAGCTGATTCAACCAATTCGCCATCTTTTCGAACACCTTCTCTATACTTCTCTTCGGCTTCCGTGTAATTATTTGATTTAAACAATTCATTGCCTTCTCTAACATCTTGGTATGCAGATTGAGCATGGATGTATGTAGGAGTTAAACAACATAAAAAAGAAAAAACCTTTACAATGTTCATGATTCAAAAAGATTAATTTTTTCCTTCAGCTTACTTTTTTTCTCACTGATGATCAGGGAGGTTAATAATAGGATTACAGCAGCGCCAATGAAAAACTGGAAGCGGTCTTCGTAGTCTGTGTATACTTGACTTTCAAATTCACTCTTCTCTAAGCCACTCAATTCATCTAGGATTTGTTCAAAACCAGCATTAGCATTAGTTGCTCTTATATAAATACCATCTCCTGCAGCTGAAATATCTCTCAACATATCTTCATTCAAGCTACTAACAACTGTATTGCCTTGATTGTCTTGTCTAAAGCCGGTTTGCTTGCCTCTTCTAAATACAGGAATTGGGGCACCGTTTGGGGTTCCCATTCCAATGGTATATACTTTAATTCCTTTTTTGTTAGCTTCATCGGCAGCTTCGATAGCATCATCTTCATGGTTTTCGCCATCTGTAACAACTATTAAAGCTTTATTGCCACCTTGTTCATAATCAAAAGATTCAATAGCTAAATCTATTGCAGCACCAATGGCTGTTCCTTGAGCTGGAACGATATCAGTATCTATTGTATTAAGAAATAGCTTAGCCGCTGAATAATCTGTAGTGATGGGCAGTTGAGTGTAGGCTTGGCCAGCAAAAACAATAATTCCAATGCGATCACTTTTAAGTTCTTCAACCAATTGTAACATGGCTCTTTTGGCTCTTTCCAGGCGATTAGGAGAAAGGTCTTCAGCCTTCATGCTATTTGATACATCAAGGGCTACAATTAAATCTATTCCTTCTCTTTTTACTTCCTCTAGCTTTGTTCCAATTTGAGGGTTGGCTATGCCTATAATTAATAAGGAGTATCCAATAAGAAATAAGGTGAATTTTAAATTGTACCTAAAATTTGAATAGGCAGGCATTAATTGAGTGAAAAGAAAACCTTCAGCAAAACGAGTCCTAGCTTTTTTTCTCCAGGACTTTACAAACCCAAAGAGGAAAAGCATTAAAGGGATTAAAGTTAAGCCCCATAGGATCCATGTATTTTCAAATCGCAACATCTAATTAATCGTTTTTAATAAGGTGTTTTTTAAGCCAAATTCAATGAATAAGAAAATAGCAGCAATCAATGCAAAGGGAAAAAATTCTTCTTTCTTTTTACGGTATTCTGTTACTTCTATTTTAGACTTTTCCAATTGATCAATTTCTTCATAAATTGCTTTTAAACTTCTATTGTTGGTGGCTCGATAATACTTTCCGCCTGTCATTAGAGCAATTTCTTTCATTGTTTTTTCATCAATTCTTACCTCTACATTTTGATAGGATGTACTGCCAAATCTTGTTTTAAAAGGGTAGGGGGCCATACCATTTGTCCCTAAGCCGATAGTATAGGTCCTTACTCCAAATTCTCTAGCTATTTCAGCTGCAGTTAGTGGAGGAACAGAACCTTTGGTGTTGAAGCCATCTGTTAGAAGAATGACAACTTTACTTTTGGCATCGCTATCTTTTAATCGACTTACTGAATTAGCTAAACCCAAGCCTATGGCAGTTCCATCTTCAATCATCCCATTTTTTACATCTTTGAAAAGATTTTTAAGAACAGCATGGTCTGTTGTTAATGGAGATTGGGTGAAACTTTCTCCACTAAAAGTTACTAAACCAATTCTGTCGGAGGGTCGATTAGAGATAAAGTCCATAGCAACATTTTTAGACGCTTCTAGACGATTTGGTTTTAAATCTTCGGCAAGCATTGAACCTGAAATGTCCATTGCAATAACTATATCAATCCCTTCTGTTGTGACATCTTGCCAGCTTAAAGAAGATTGAGGTCTTGCAAGGGCAATGAATAGAAAGCTCAATGCGATTAGAGCAAACGAAAAAGGAAGATGTCTAGCCCAAATTTTTAAATCAGTAGTAGTGTTTGGCAAATGTGATAAAGTGGAGATGCGAATGTTTGCTTTTTGTGTTCTTAATCGAAAAAGATAAGCCACAATCAAGATTGGAATCAATGCAAACAAGATGAACAGTTCAGGGTTTGCAAATTGTATGTCGTTCCACCATTTAAGCATCTTCCTTCTCTTCTTTTGACTGATGGTTAATAGTTGGGTTTTCTTCCTCAAGCTTAGCTTTAAGGGCAGTTTCTTTGATAAATTGATAAGCTACTTTTAAAACATCTTCATTCTCTGAAGCAATTGGCTTTTGTTTGGCATACTTTGCCATGTCTGCTAAAAATAATAAGCCGTAAAGCTTGTCTTTTTGCTCGTTAGTTACTTCAGAACTGTTGTTTATTAAGGCGATAATTTCATCAGTTGTTTGCTCCAAAGCTCGAAGGTGGAAGCGATTTTCAATATACTCTCTAACAATAAAGGATAGTTCTGAATAATAGTCTTTGATTTTGTCTTTCTGCCATAATTTTTTTGCTCTGAGTTCTCCTAGTTTCTTTTCTGCAATGATGTCTGCAGCCTCTTTAGGGATAAAAATAGGTTCGTCTACTTTGGGTCGATTTAGGTATCTCTTGTATAGAATAATGCCAATAATTAGTAAGATTATAGCAAGAAGAATGCTGCCAAGTATAATGCGATGACTTAAAATCCAATCCCATAATGAAAATGGGATTTCGATAATATTTTTAATGTCTTTTATGTCTTGGTCGGGCTGAACTTTTATTGTGTTAACCGTAAGTAGAAGTGGCTTGGTATTAATGGTATCTGTTCCTACAATAAATAGAAATGGGGGTATAACGTGAAAACCACTATCCCAAGAAGTAATGGTAATAGTTTGGGTGAAAATCTTAGTGGTAATATCTTCTTCATCAAAAGTAGTGTCAATATCTGTAACATCTATAATCTCAACAAATTTTGAGATGGTATCCTGCAATGCAGGCATCATAATGGATTTTGTTGCAGCAGGAAATCTAACTTCAAGCTGAATAGTCGTCTGCTCTCCAATTTTAATTTGATCATGATCTAAGACCGCAGATACTTCTTGGCTTTGAGCTGATACTGCAGCGACGAACAATGCCATCCATATGAACCAACATCTTTTCATCGTTTAGCCCCCCTTCTTTTGAATAATGTCATCAAAGGTTGAATATAAGATTGATGTGTAGCAATTTTAGTATGATCAACACCGCTTCTTCTCATAAGCTCTTGAATTTCTCCTTGTTGTTTTAAGGCGCTAGCTTTATAAGAAGTGCGATTTTTTTCTGACGAAGTATCAAACCATTGTATTGCTCCACTTTCAGCATCTTGAAGCTGAACCATTCCAACATTTGGAATTTCTATCTCTCTTTCGTCAAAAATTTGCAAAGCCACCAAATCGTGTTTTTTGTTGGCGATTTTTAATTCGTCCTCAAAGCCTTCAGTTAAAAAGTCAGAAATCAGAAAGGCTGTGCACCTTTTCTTTATTGCTAAGGTGAAGTGACGCAATGCTTCTTTTAAATCAGTTCCTTTATGTTCAGGGTCAAAGTCAATTAATTCTCTTATAATCATTAAAATATGGCTCTTTCCTTTTTTTGGTGGAATAAATTTTTCAATTTGATCACTAAAGAAAATCACGCCTACTTTATCGTTGTTTTGAATTGCAGAGAAAGCTAAGACGGCACATATTTCAGTAATTAAGTCTTGCTTTAATTGTTTTTTTGTACCAAAATTTTTAGATCCGCTTACATCTACAATAAGCATTACAGTCATTTCTCGCTCTTCTTCAAATACTTTAACGTATGGAGTGTTGAAACGAGCAGTTACATTCCAATCTATGGTTCTAATCTCATCGCCTAATTGGTATTCTCTAACCTCGCTAAAGGCCATACCTCTTCCTTTAAAGGCAGAATGATATTCACCAGAAAAGATTTGATTGGACAAACCTTTTGACTTGATTTCTATCTTTCTAACTTTTTTGAGTAACTCTTGCGTATTATGGTTGGAAGCACTCAATAGTTATAGTTTAAGGAATCTCTACAGCGTTTAAAATCTCGTTAACGATGTCTTCTGAAGTTACATTTTCGGCTTCTGCTTCATAACTTATGCCAATTCTATGACGCAGCACATCTTTTGCAATTGCTCTAACGTCTTCAGGAATTACATAACCTCTTCGTTTGATAAAAGCATATGCTTTAGAAGCTAGAGCTAAACTAATACTTGCTCTTGGAGAGCCTCCAAAAGTGATGAGATCCTTTAATTTAGCTAGACCATAGTCTTCAGGATTTCTTGAAGCAAATACAATATCTATAATGTATTGTTCAATTTTTTCATCCATGTATACTTCACGGACTGTTTCTCTAGCTTTAATAATATCAGCAGGCTTTAATATCTGATTTGCCTGGGGCATACCAGCTTTAGCAATGTTGTTTCTTATAATGAGTTTTTCTTCTTCCTTTTTTGGGTAGTCTAATACTACTTTCAGCATAAAACGGTCTACTTGAGCTTCAGGAAGTGGGTAAGTTCCTTCTTGTTCAACAGGGTTTTGCGTAGCTAATACCAAGAAAGGTTTGGGTAAAGGAAAGGTAGTGTCTCCAATAGTAATCTGTTTTTCTTGCATAGCCTCTAATAAAGCTGATTGAACTTTAGCTGGAGCCCGATTAATCTCATCGGCTAAGATAAAGTTGGCGAAAATTGGGCCTTTTTTAATAGAAAACTCCTCCTTTTTTTGAGAATAAATCATGGTTCCAATTAAATCTGCTGGAAGTAAATCTGGAGTAAATTGAATTCTACTAAAGTCAGCCTCAATTGTTGTGGCTAAAGTATTAATCGCAAGGGTTTTTGCTAATCCAGGAACTCCTTCTAGTAGAATATGACCATCAGATAGGAGGCCAACAAGTAATCTTTCTACCATTTGTTTTTGTCCCACAATTACTTTATCCATCTCCATGGTAAGTATGTCAACAAAAGAACTTTCTTGCCTTATTTTTTCATTGATGGCTTTAATGTCTACAGTATCATTTGTTGGTTTAGCTGCAGGAATTTCAGTCGGGATATCAATAGGTTTATTCTCTTCCATACTTTTTCTTAATTTGGATGGCTAAATTATTGAGGGAAAGTACGGAAAGCCTTGTAATTGCTGTTAATTTATGTTAACCAATTCACCTAAAAATCCTTAAAAAATGTCTTTGACTATAATGCATTTTTACAAGTCTGATCAGGAAAAATTTAAAAAGGTGAGAACCATTAGGGAAGTTGTGTTTATTGAAGAACAAGAGGTTGAGGAACGAGATGAGTTTGATGAGTATGAAGACAGTAGTCAGCATTATTTGATGTGTTTGGACGAGAAGCCTATAGGTACCGCAAGGTGGAGGCATGTAGGAGATAAGGTAAAGTTGGAAAGATTTGCTATTTTGAAAGATTATAGAGGTGCTAAAAATGGGGATGCTTTGCTACAAAAAGTAATAGAAGATGCAGCTGAATCTAAGAAGCCAATGTATCTTCATGCTCAATTAAAAGCAATTCCTTTTTATGAAAGAAGGGGATTTAAAAAAGTAGGAAATTTATTTTTAGAGTGCGATATAAAGCACTACAAAATGGAGCTGAACTTAACTTAGCCTTTTTCCGTTGGAATTGTTCTTTGCGGTTCTGTTATAGTTTCGTTTTCAAACTGCAATACTCTGCCAGGAAATTTTCGAATCAAGTCATAATCATGCGTAGCGACTAAAACAGCTTTGTCATTCTTACTAATAGAAACCAAAAGCTTCATAATCTCTAGAGAAGTTTCAGGGTCTAGATTTCCAGTAGGCTCATCAGCCAAAATAATTTCAGGGTCATTTAGTAAGGCTCTAGCTATAGCAACCCTTTGTTGTTCTCCTCCTGATAACTCATGAGGCATCTTAAATCCTTTATTGCCTAAGCTTACTTTTCCAAGTACAGTTTGTATGCCTTCGTTGATTTCTTTTTTGCTTTTCCAACCAGTAGCACGCATCACAAATTTTAAGTTATTGTTGATTGTGCGGTCAGATAATAGTTGGAAGTCCTGAAAAATGATTCCTATTTTTCTTCTCAAATAAGCAACTTTACTTCTCTTTAAATTTCCTAAATCAAAGCCTGCTACCTTTGCTTCGCCTTCTTTAAGTTTTAACTCAGCATATAGTGTCTTTAGGAAACTGCTTTTTCCACTGCCGTTTTTACCTACCAAATAAACCATTTCCCCTTTTTCAATTCTAAGGCCTAAGTTAGAGAGTACCAGATGTTTTTGTTGAAAAACATTGACACTGTTGAGTTCAATGATAGCCGTTCCGCTCATGTGTTAAATTTAAAACAAAGGTATAAAATCTATAGCTGCTATTAAGTTGTCAAAGTAAGTTGTAATACACAGGGAAATAAAAATTTTAGTCTAAATTCTGTTAACAAAAATGCGTTGAAAACTTAGGTGTTTGTTTAAAAGGAGGCTTAGCTATTCCGCTAACTTTAACTATTTAAATCAAAAATGTAATCCATAAACTTTCAAAGTGAAGAGCATTATTAAAGTAGCTGGCCGGGGAATGAAATTTATAGTTTGTTACAGCATAATCTTCTCGTTTATTTCAAGTGGTTTTGCGCAACAGAGTTTAATTTTTACTGAGAATAACCATTCTTTCAGGGATGCATTAGACCTATATGAGAAGGAAAAGTTTAATCCAGCATTAGAATACTTTGAGAAGACAATTGAAGAAATTAGAGATATCCATTCAGAAGTTAGGATTGATGCCGAGTATTACAGAGCAATTTGTGCTGTTGAACTTTTTCATGCTAATGCAGAGGCATTATTAAAGAAATTTATTGAAGATCATCCGGAAAGCCCGCATATTGTTTCAGCTTATTTCAATTTGGCAAAATTTCAATTTCGAAAAAGAAAGTATGAAGATGTGTTGGACTATTTAGCAGGAATAGACCCACTAGATCTTAATAAAAGTGAACGAGCTGAATACCATTTTAAAAAAGGGTATTCTCATTTCCAATTGGATGAACTTGATAAGGCTGCAGAAAGTTTTTATGAAATAAAAGACACGGACAATATTTATGTGACTGCTGCCAGATACTATTATGCACATATTTCTTATTCCATGGGGAAGTATCAAACTGCCTCTGAAAATTTTAATAAGATCGCGGATGATCCTCAGTTTGGTTCTTTAGTGCCTTATTACCTTACACAAATCTTTTACTTACAGGGGAAATATGAGGAATTATTGGCTTATGCTCCTGCAGTTTTAGACTCTGCACCTCCAAAAAGAGAAGAGGAAATAAGGAAATTAATTGGAGATGCCTACTATAAGACAGGAGATTTTGAGAAAGCTCTTCCTAATCTGAAGAAATACTTAAAACGTAACCAAGGTACCAAGCAAGATTTTTACCAAATAGGGTTTTGCTATTTTAAAACAGCTAAATATGAGCAAGCCATTCAATCCTTGCAAAAAGCTGTAGGAGAGAATGATACTCTATCTCAGTCTGCATACTATTATATTGGTGAGGCAAATATTAAAACAGATAATAAACGTGCAGCAAAAGCTGCATTCAGGAATGCACATCAGTTAAAAATTGATGATGAAATAACAGAAGATGCATTGTTCAATTATGCAAAAACAGCCTATGAATTATCATATCATCCATACGATGACGCTATTGTTGCTTTTGAAGAATACATTAATACTTATCCGAATTCTGCAAAGCTGAATGATGCATATGAATATTTAGTGGGAGTATATTATACAACTAAGAACTACGAAGAGGCTCTTAAGTCGATAGACAGAATAAAAAAGAAAGACATAAAGTTGTTACAAGCAAAACAGCGTTTAGCATATTACAGAGGAGTAGAGTTATTCAATAAAAAAGATTTTTTAGGAGCAATAGAAAAGTTTAAGATTTCGTTGGATAATAACTACGACCCTAAGCTTAAAGCTTCGGCAACTTATTGGATGGGAGAAGGGTTTTTTATGTTGGGTGATTACGACAATGCAGATAATTACTTCTCCGAATTCCTATCTACGTCTAGATCAAGTAGCCTAAAGTATTATGAGCAAGGATATTATAATATGGGTTATACTTTCTATGAGCGAAAAAAGTATAAGGGTGCAATCTTTTGGTTTAGGGAGTATATCGATAATGCTAAAGCAGAAAGTTTAGGATTAATAACAGATGCCTATTTAAGAGTTGGAGACAGTTACTTTATACAGAAAGATTACCGGAATGCAATTGAGTATTATGATAAGGCTGTTGAGGTAGGCATTTTTAATGAAGACTATGCAACGCTTCAGTCAGCAATTGCAAGTGGAGTTCTAGGAAATTATAAGCTAAAGGCGAAAAAACTTGAAGACCTAGTTAATAATCAGAAGAAGTCAGTATATGTAGACGATGCTATTTTTGAATTAGGGAAGACTTTTTTAATCATAGGAAAAGAGGCGGAAGCACTCTCGTATTATAATCAATTGGTTAATGATTTTCCTAATAGTAATTATTTGTCAGCTACCTATTTAAAGATCGGATTGATTCATTTTAACCGTGAAGAAGATGATTTAGCTTTGAGTTCTTTTGATAAGGTAGTTAAGAACTATGCGGGATCTAGTTCCGCGAAGGAAGCCCTAGGGAAAATCAAAAAGATTTATATAGATAAGGGAGATGCACAAGCATTTCAAGATTATATTAATGGAGTTCCCTTTGCTGATATCAGCAAAAATGAGTTAGACTCGACTTCCTATGTAATTGCAGAAAATGCATATCTATCTGCTAATTGTGAAAAAGCAACTAGAGATTTTACTAATTATTTGAAGCGTTATCCTAGTGGTTTGTTTACTTTAAATGCGCATTACTATCGTGGAGATTGTGAAGCCAAAGCCAATTTTGATCAAGAAGCTATTCAAGATTTTGAATTTGTTATTGCTCAGGTTCAAAATAAATTTACAGAGAAATCATTGGTAGCATTAGGGGAGTTATATCAGAATGTGGGATTAAATGATAGTGCAATAGTAATTTATAAGCGAATTCAGAGTACTGCGGATCGTAAAATGAATATTCAATTAGCGCAGCAAAGCTTAATGAAATTGTATTTTAATAATGAGGATTATGAGAATGCATCTACTTATGCTGAAATGCTTTTAACAAAAGAAGTATTGGACCCTGGCTTATGGCAACAAGCTCATTTAATACTAGCAAAAACAAATTTTCAAGAAGAAGATTATAAAGAGGCAATCTACTATTTAGACACATTGTCTAAAGCTAAAAGCAAAATTGGAGCTGAAGCAAAATACCTGCTTGCTAAAACATATTATTTACAAGGTATTTATGGAAAATGTGACACCATGATATATCAATTGGTTGATCAGGTTCCTTCATATCCATATTGGATTGGAAAAGGATTCATTTTATTAGCAGATAATTTCATTGCAAAAGAAGATTATTACAATGCAAGGATAACCTTTCAGAGTGTAATTGATAATGCTGATGATGAAGAATTAGTAGACATTGCCAAAGAGAAGCTTAGAATAATGAACGAAGTAGAGGAGCAAAAAAATCAGAAAGATGAAGAACCTGTTGAGATTGAATTTAATCTTGATAATGTTAAAGATGAATCAATTTTTGAGATAGATAGTATAGATGCTGAATCTGTTGAAGAAATAATAATACAAGGAGGGCAAGATGAATAAAGATAAATTATTACTATTTGTACTACTCTTATATAGTTCAATTTCTATAGCTCAGAAGGGATTGTCTTCAGATACCTTTAAAGTGGTGAAGCCTTATGAACCAACCTTAATAGATGCTAATAAAATAAGTTCAGAGCCACAGATTGATGATGATCTAAAGATTGACATTGACCTTAGTTATTCTTTCATTAATAAACAAGTTCCTGTTTCTTATGAAGTAGAACCTATTCAGCCAGCAAAAATTAAAGGTGAACCTTTGGTTAAGTTGTATAATGGCTATGCTAGAGTGGGAGTAGGGAATGCATTAATTCCTTTTGCGGAAGTATATTATAATAACTTACGATCAAAGAAATTTTCAATAGGAGGTCATGCAAAATACTTCAATATGATTGAAGTAAATAATATTGAAGATAATGATATGAGTAAAATGCATTTTGAAGTGTTTGGTAAGCGATTTTGGAAAACCAATACTTTAGACGGGAACATTAGCTTTGATAAGCATGATTTTAATTATTATGGTTACAATCGAATTGCTACCAGGGCCGGTGCGGCGGAAATTCCTAAACCTGATTTAGCACAGAGTTATAATCGTCTTTCTGGTGCATTTACTATGAAAAGTACTAAGCGGGATTCATTTAACTTAAGGCATGAGGCAAGTGTGCAGTATAATTTATTGTCGAATACAAATTCTAATTCAGAGCATAATGTAAAGGTTGATTTAAATTTGAATCAATTTAAAAATCAGGAATTATATAATCTTGACGTGCTGGTTGATTACAATCAATATGAATTTCAACTAAGTAATAGTAATACTATAATTGGGTTAAAACCTCAGATTAGTACCATTGGAGATAAATTTCGGATCAATGCAGGTTTAGGGATATATGTTAATGCTGGAGATGATACAGACTTTCATTTCTACCCTATTGCAGAAGTTAAGTACAATGTAATAGAGGATGTTTTGGTTCCTTACATAGGAGTTAAAGGTGAAATAAGGAGAGTGAATTATAATTCTATTACCCTAGAAAATCCTTTTGTGTCAGAAAATATAGGGCTAGCAAATAGTAATGAGAAATACAATTTATATGCAGGGTTTAGGGGGACATTAAGCTCTAAATTCTCCTTTAACGTTAGTGGAGCTCTTGTCAAAACTGACAATGCTTATTTATATGTTCAATTGCCTGATACAAATAGTATCCAAACTAAAGAATATCATCTAATCTATGATGATATTAATGAATATCAGATTAAAGGTGAATTAGTTTATAGATTGAATGATAAAATTCAAGTATATGCTCTTGGTGAATACTTTAGTTTTGATACTGATAAAGAGGCTGAAGCTTGGCACCGACCAGAATTGAAAATATCTACTTCTGCTCGTTATAATTTAAAAAATAAGATACTAGTTAAGCTAGATTTAATTTATTGGGGGGAACAGTATGCTAGAGGTGAGGTCATCATTTCACCGACTTTAGCACCAACTAATGAAGTGTTTTATCAAAGTAATAGGTTAAGTGGAGTATTTGATGCTAATCTTGGAGTGGAGTATCGTTACACCAAGCGATTATCAGCGTTTGTTCAGTTTAATAATATAGGCGGAATTAATTTTGAAAAGTATAAAAATTATCCAACACAAGGCTTTAATGTGTGGGGTGGATTTACTTATGCATTTTAGTTTTGCAACTTATTGATAATCAGCGATTGATTTGTTGATTACATGTTAATAAAAGCCGCTATTTTTAGCGGCTTTTATCGTTTAAAAATGAAGGCTTTCAATACCTTTGATAAATAGGTTATTTATAATACAAATATGAGCGAGAAGAAAGAAGAATTTAATAAGCATAATTATTCTGCCGATAGTATCCAAGCATTAGAAGGTATGGAGCATGTTCGTATGCGTCCATCAATGTATATTGGTGATGTAGGTACAAGAGGATTGCATCACTTGGTTTATGAAGTCGTAGATAATTCTATTGATGAAGCACTTGCCGGTCATTGTAATAACATTACTGTAATAATTAATGAAGATAATTCAATTACAACAGAAGATGATGGTCGTGGTATTCCAGTAGGCCTTCACAAGAAAGAGGGTGTTTCGGCACTTGAGGTTGTAATGACCAAAATTGGAGCCGGAGGTAAATTTGATAAGGATTCTTACAAAGTTTCTGGTGGATTACATGGTGTGGGAGTGAGTTGCGTTAATGCACTTTCAGAACACTTAAAAGCCACAGTATTTAGGGAGGGTAAAATTTATGAGCAGGAATATGTTCGTGGTAAAGCGTTGTACCCTGTAAAGGAAGTTGGAGAAACTGAGAAGAGAGGAACAACAGTAACTTTTAAGCCAGATTCAACAATTTTTACCCAAATATTAGAATATAGTTATGATACTTTAGCAAATCGTTTGCGTGAATTAGCATATTTAAATAAAGGGATTACCATTCATTTAGTTGATAGACGTACTAAAA
>Ga0316204_10005396_pt1 | contig 21146 bp, 13 predicted proteins | sample 6monrhotite_MG_2_FD_205661 | JGI IMG/M metagenome (GOLD analysis project Ga0316204, IMG submission 205661) | Microbial mat bacterial communities from mineral coupon in-situ incubated in ocean water Damariscotta River, Maine, United States -... | ecosystem: Environmental > Aquatic > Marine >... | reverse complement strand
CTATATTTTGCAGGGAAAACTAAGTGATACATCAGTATCGTGACATTATGTCTTTTATGTATATATTCGCTCATTCAGCCATTGTACGCCGCAAGCGGCGAGGAATTAAACCCGAAGAAGATTAAATAAGTAATTTTATATAACCTTAAAACTCGATAATATTTTGCTCTTTAACCTTGCCATATTTTTTGGCTTTTTCGCGTAATTCATCCGCTTTACCAATTAATACAAATTGTAAATTATCATGAGGGAAATAATGCTGCGCTAATTTATTCGCCGTAGTTACGTTGAGGGCATCAACATTTTTTTCAAAATTATTAATGTAAGAATCATTAAGTCCCAAACTCCACATTCTCGCTAACAAATACATTAACTGGGTACTTGTTTCATATCTTGGTGGAAACTGCCCTTTTACATAAGCTTTTGCTGAAGATAAGGTTTTTGCATCAATACCTTTATCCCATAATCGTTGATAGGTTTTTAAAGCTAAATCAATTGCTTCAAAGGTAGTGGCATTTTTAGTAAACGTTGAAATATAAAAGTTACCGTGGGAAGAATAACTATTAAATCGGCTTCTTGCACCATAAGTTAAACCGGAATTAACTCTGAGAGCGTCATTTAACCAAGAAGTAAATCGTCCACCTAAAATAGTATTAATTACTGACAGTGCAACCGTATTTTCGTTAGTAGCCGCAACGCCTTTCCCACCAATCATAAAGGTAGTTTCAGTCGCATCCGCTTTATTTAACAGTAAAACTTGTGAGGGTTTTGCTGTTTGTGTAAATGTTGGTAGTGCTTGTTTTTTTGCTTTACCTTGCCATTTAGAAAATAACGTCTCAATTTTTGACTTCCATTGCTTACTATCAATATCGCCAACAACAATTAAAGCGCTGTTATCCGGCGTATAATAATTTTCATGAAATTGTTTTATTTGTGCTAACTCGATACCCTTCACAGATCTCAAATTACCACCGACAGGATTACCATAAGGATGCATAGCATAATAATTGCGATTAAAAGCATCACCTATAATGCTACGTGGACTTTCACGTTGCTGTTCTAAATTCGCTAAATAGCGTTTTTTATATTTAGTGAAATCGTTTGCTGCAAAATGTGGTTGGGTAACAATATCGGCAAAAATAGGCATTAAAGCATTTTGATCTTTCGCGGCAAAAGACAACGACAATGATGAGGTTTCTTTATTGGTGGAACTGCGGAAATTAGCGCCAACAAAATCAAATTTTTCTTCCAGATCATTTTTGCTGTATTTACCCGCACCAAATATAAGCGCATCTCCCGTTATATTAGCTAGACCATAGCGTTTTCCATCATTAATTGCCCCTGCTCGAACCACCAATTGTACATCTACCAATGGAACTTCAGATTGTTTCATCAAATAAACGGTTAAACCATTAGCTAAAGTGTATTTTTCATAGTGAGGAATTTCAAAAGCGGCTAAACTCACATAGCTTGATAAAGAAAAAGCTAATCCTATAAATATTTTAAAAAATTTCATTATAAATCGCCTTTTTTACTATCAAGGTTTTTACCTAAAACACCAACAATACGATTTGCTTTACGTAAATAGGTATTTGCTACACTTTGTACCTGCTCTTTAGTTACTTTGGCTAATTGTTCAGGCGCAGTAAACATGCGTTTATAATTGCCATAAAATAACTCATAAGAGCCTAAATTATTGGCTTTACCATTAATGGTTGCTAATTGGCGATAAAAATCAACTTGCGCGTTATTTTTTACTTTTTCTAACTCTTTAGGGTTAATTCCATTAAGCATAATATTATCAATTTCTTTGATTATTCCTTTTTCTAATTGTTCTGCACTGACATTTTTTGCAGCAACTCCATAGATATAAATTAAATTGGGATCAAATGAGTTAGGTAAATATGTCCATATTTGAGTGGCTAACTGCTGTTCATCAATAAGAGAGCGATATAAACGTGAACTTTTACCGTCACCTAAAATACTACTCAACATTTGTAGCGGATAATGATCTTTATGTTTGGTAGCTGGTACATGAAATGCCATGAGTATATTTGGCGAAGTAATTGACGATTTTTGCGTATAAACACGTCGTTCACCTTTTTGCTCTGGTTCAACAGTGTGAACTTTTCGTGGTGGTTTTTGGGCTGCAATAGGTTCGAAATATTGTTTTGCTAATTTTTTAACTTCTGCAACAGTGACATCGCCTGAAATAACAACAAACGCATTATTGGGTGCATAATAGGTACGATGATAATCTTTTAAATCTTGCATTGACCAATTATCAATATCAGATTGATGTCCTACTACTGGCCAGCTATAGGGATGCGCACGAAATGCAGCGCCTTTCACTTCAGCGGATAATAATCTGAAATTTGAATTTTCAAGCCCAGTAGAACGCTCTGAAGTTACCACGCCTCGTTCACTTTCAACCATTTTTTTATCAATCGCTAAATGTTCTATTCGATCGGCTTCTAATTCAAAAATAGTTGCTAGTGAATTTGCCGGAAACCAATCAGTGTATACAGTAACATTTTCTGTGGTGTAGGCATTATTAGCCCCACCTTTAGCTTCCATTACACGATCAAACTGTTTTGGACCAAACTTTTTAGCGCCATTAAACATCATGTGTTCAAAAAAATGGGAAAGACCAGTGATCCCTGGATATTCGTTACGAGAACCTACTTTCCAAAATAAGTACATATTGGCATTGGGAATAGAATGATCCTCGAGAACGAGAATTGTCATACCATTTTGTAATTTAATGGTTTTTACATCGTCTACATTACTTTCGGCAAAGCTATTTGCCATCAAAAAGAATGCTACGAAGAAGAAAGAAATTTTCCGTTTCAAAATAAAACCTCAATTTAGATTAATTAATTGAGATCAGTATAAATCATCGAATATTTATAGCACAGCGTTAATTAATAGTTATTCAAATGTTAACACCATTTTGGTGTAAACATTACTTTAAGAGTTAAGCTTCTAATAACAGAAGCTTAACTAAATAAGAGATAAAATTAATTTTAATTAGTACAACTCAGATAAAAAGCTTGTACCATAATCCATTTTTTCAACCTTGAATAATTCTGCAATTGTTTGACCTAAATCAGCAAATGTACTTCGTTCGCCTAAATTAATTGAGCCAATTTTATGATGATAGCTTAATAGAGGAACATATTCTCGCGTATGATCATTACCAGGCCAAGTAGGATCGCAGCCATGATCAGCGATTAAAAACAAAACATCGCTGTCTTGCATTTGGGCATAAATTTCAGGTAAGCGCTGATCAAAACTTTGTAAAGCTTGGGCATAGCCAATGGGGTCTCGGCGATGACCATAGTCTTGATCAAAGTTCACTAAATTAGTAAAAATCAGACTGTTATCCGCTTCAATTTTTAAATGTTCTAAAGTTGCATCAACTAAAGCATCTATGCCGGTTGCTTTGGTTTTTTTACTGATCCCTTGATGTGCAAAAATATCAGCAATTTTACCAATACTAACCACATTGCCACCTGCTGCTGTAATTTTATCTAAAACAGTCGATGACGGTGGAAGAACAGAATAATCTCGGCGATCTCCTGTGCGTTGATAACCATTAACTGCATCACCAATGAAAGGACGCGCGATCACCCGACCAACATTAAGACCAGAAGCTGTTAATAATTCACGTACTTTTTCACAATAACGATACAAATTGTCCAAACCAAAATGCTCTATGTGTGCAGCAACTTGAAAAACACTATCGGCTGAAGTATAACAAATAGGTAAGCCTGACTTTATATGTTGCTCAGCATATTGATCGATAATATCGGTACCTGAGCCATGACAATTTGCAAGCATGCCATTAAAACCTGTTGCCGTATTAATATCAGCAACTAATTTATCGTCGAAACTGTTCTCTCTATTCGTAAAATAATCCCAATCAAACAACACTGGAACACCCATCATTTCCCAATGACCACTTGGGGTGTCTTTACCTGAGCTTATTTCAGCAGCATAGCTATAAGCACCTTTACTCGGTTTTTCTCCGGTATGTGGTACAGAACATAAACTTGCTTGTTCACAAGCATTTACCAAACCGAGCTTAGCTAATTCAGGTAAATGAATAGCTTGTTTTTTATTTTTATTAAAATCTTCAGCTAAATGTAAAAAGGTATTTGCTCCTACATCACCAAAGGCTTCTGCATCTGGAGCAGCACCAATTCCAAAACTATCTAATACTAAAATAATAGCTCTAGCCATGATTTTAATCCTTACAAATAATTAATTTTATACCAGCTCTACTTCAATTTTAAGATAAAAAGGAAAGCTGATGAAAGTGAAAAAGGCGGCACAAATGCCGCCTATTTATAAAAATGTTATCACTTAAAATCGATAACGAATACCTAATTGAGCTTTCCAAACTGATGGAATTTTAGCTACAGTTGGTGTTGGCTTAGTAAAGTTTGAATAAACATATTTACCATTTTCAATAGCAACATCAACAACTGGCGCATTAAATGGTTGTATATAAGATTCAGCGCGTCCCCAATCGTTGTTTAACATGTTACCAATGTTTTCAACATCAAATGTTAATTCAAGCATATGATCACCGGAAATTTTAATTTCTTGTGAAACATGTAAATCAAAACGGTTAATCCAAGCACTTGTACAAGTGTGACGACGAGATATTGAACCTGCAGTTAGGCATCCGGTATTATTGATATAATCGAAAAATCCGGTTTTATCAAAACCATCAGCATAAGTGACTAACCCATCATTTTCGCCATCTGGAACGTAGAAAGATTGTGAATTATATCCATCCCAAGAAGCAAAATCGACAAACCCACCAAAGGTTCCACTAGTACGCATGGTATGACTAAAATGACGTCCTTCACGACCAGTATAACCTAATGAAACGGTTGTAACATTATCGCCAATTAAAGTATCACTCCAAGTTAAGTTCGCCACAATACGATGCTTTACTTCATATTCTGAATTAAATACATTCTGTTTTTGAAAGTCATCATTGGCTGGCATTGAATAGCCTTCAAAAGCAACAAAAGCATTACCAGGATTAACTTCAGTAATATCTTGATAAGTGTAACCAACGCTAAAGTTATAGTTACCATGATCGGTATAAAAGTTTTTCTCCGCAGCAAATGACCAAACTTGTGCCTCACCTTTACTGGTATTCGTTAGGCTTAAATCAAATTGTGCAGGTGCAGAATAAATTGGGCGACCATCAGGAGATTGATCAACCGCATTCATGTTTAATTCTTCATAAATAGCAGCATCTTTAACTTTGCTAACAATAACATCTGCGGTTAATAACCAATCATCACCTAAGACGCCTAAATCCTGGTGACGTTCAATTCCTAAGTTTAACTTCCAAACACTAGGAATATTAAATTCCGGAGCTATTGAATTTGTATCACTGTTGCCGCCACTAAAACCACCATTAACTAAACTGATAGGGTTTGACGGGTCCATAATGTCGCTAGGTTGATTTTTGCCATCAAAACAACCACCAAAACAACCGGTAAATGTTTTACGTACACCATCATTACCATAAGAATTAGATAGCCAAACATTAGGTGCACCACCACCAAATAAACCAACACCACCACGTATTATTGTTTCATCGTCATAAGTCCAGTTAAAGCCTAATCGTGGTTCAAATAAACTTAAACCATCAAAGTTGTTTTGATTGTTATAACCATGCCGAGCAACAAAGTTGTCATTTAAAGTTGGTTTGTCATTATTATTGTACTTGGTATAACGAGCACCATAGGTTAATGAAAATTCGTCAGTAATTGACCATTCATCTTGAGCATATATGGTAGTTGTCGTATATGAAAATTGATCAACGGCATCGTTTGCATTACCGGTTATAGAATTTTGAAAAACATGGAAACCCAAATTATTTTCAAAAGCAAAAACACTATCAAAGGTAGTCATACCTAATGAGCCAAAAACAAAAGTATTGGTAATATCTAACTTTTCGTGTTCGATACCTACCGTAATTAAATGCTCATCTGTCGCGTAATAATCAGCTTTAAATTTAAACATATCACGATTATTTTCTAATGCATTAGCATGTCGAAATTGATCAGGCCCAATATACAGTTGGCCACCATGGTCGGTAGTAATAAGCATTTGACCAAAACCTAACCCTAATAATGGATCTTGCGATGTATTAACTTCTTTACGTGCTATTTTTAATTCAGTAGATAAATCTTCAGTCCAATCAGTAAACACTTGTAAGCTATAAGCTTTAAGTGTTTCATTCATGTTATATCGATTTGACTCAGAAGTAGCCCAAGGTGCATTAGGAAAAGTTTCGCCCCAATAATCTCGAACGGTATTACCTTTATTGTCCTGGTAAGTAAACGAGGCACGGGTTTCTTCAGTTGCATACCAATCAAGTTTGACAAGAATATTTTCTGCTTCTTCTGGTGACGTAATGTCATAACCGCCAATATCATAACCCCATACATTTTGGGCAATATTGGATATTTGATCGAAATCTCCTTGAGTAACACCAATTTTTTCGTTGGCTTCAGAAGTACCATTCTCATTATCTAACGTGAATTGATAAGGTTTGGTTGCTTTAAATTTCTCATAAGAAGTAAAGAAGAATAATTTATCTTTAATAATTGGGCCACCTAGAGTAAACCCATAAGTATCCTCTGAAAAATTTCCAATATTTAAATTTTCACCTTCGCTTTTAGTACCTGCTAACGAATCATCTGACCGATAATAAAAAGCAGAACCATGAAATTCATTGGTGCCTGATTTAGTTACTATATTTATGTTACCGCCTTGAAAATCACCGGAAGTGACCTCATAAGGTGCGACATTTACCACTAATTGTTCAATAGCATCAAGAGATATTGGTGAACGACGACCTGGATAACCATTTTTATTTAAACCAAAATCATCATTTTGTTTTACACCATCAACAGTTAAACTGTTACCACGAACACTACCACCAGCTATAGATAAAGCAGGTCCACCATCAACAGTGGTGTCTACAACCATTTTAGAATCACGTTTAAGTACAGATTTCAAATCTCGGCTTATTGCTGCTGTATCAGCAATATTTTTGGCAGAAAATTCTTCACTAGGCCCTTTTTTATAGGCTCCAGCCATTGATAATTGACCACTTACGGTAATGCGCTCAATATTTTCTTTCGGCGTTGCCACTAAACTAACTTTCGCTGCTTCACCAAGCTTCAAAAATAAATCATTAATATTTTTAAACTTAAGCTCTGTACCACCAGCAATCTTAACTAAATAAGGACCACCAACAGTTAACCCTCTTAATTGAAAAACACCACCTTCAGAAGTAACAATTTTTTTAATTGTTCCTGTCGGTTGATGAATAATTTCCACCGTAATATTTGATAATGCATGACCACTGGCATCCACGACTTGACCACGTATGGCTGATGACGTATTTGCAGCTAAACTAGGTGTTTGTATAAACAACGTGGTGGCAGTAATTATTGCCGCCGCTATTTTTGTTATTTTCATGTGTATTCCCCAAAAGAAATAAATTTTCTAAATAATTGTTATTGAGTCGCAATAATAAACATGACCAATCGGTCAAGTTATGTTAACTTAGCACTATTAGATATTTTTAGTAAACATAATTGATAGCTTTTTAAGCAAAAAAGTTAAATATTACTTAGATTTAACAAATGAATACTAAAATTTTAACAACAGATACTATAGGATAGTTGATAATAGATAATTTTCTATCTAGTCAACAAAATTTTTTATCGTTAACCTTGTAACCAAATAGAATAAAGAATGCATAAAACCAAACAAACAATAATAGCGATTGTCGGTGCCTCAGCATCAGGAAAGTCTTTATTTGCTCAAACTATTTACCAAGAATTATTACAGGAACTTGGCGAAAACAATATTGCTATTATTAAAGAAGATTGTTATTACCGTAGCCAAGATCATCTCAGCATAGAAGAACGTGCTCAAAATAACTATGATCATCCTAAAGCATTCGAACATGAATTATTAGCACAACACTTAATTCAATTAAGCAAACAACAAGCGATTGAAATTCCTTCTTATTCTTACACTGTTCATACACGTACAGATGAAACTACAACCCAGAATCCAGCGAAAGTGATTTTAGTTGAAGGGATTTTGTTACTTGAAGACAAACAGTTACGTGATTTATTCAATATAAAGATTTTTATGGATATTCCTTTAGATGTTTGTTTATTAAGACGAATAAAGCGAGATATGATTGAACGTGAACGTAGTTTGGAATCAATAACACAACAATATATGGAAACCGTGCGTCCTATGTATTATCAATTTATTGAACCATCAAAAGCCTATTCCGATATTATTATCACTCAAGGTGGTAAAAATAGAATGGCGATAGAAGTATTAAAAGCAAAAATTAGACAATTAGTACAATAAAAAATTAACTAACAACAAATAAAAATAATAACGATATGAATGGGGTCTTTATGAGTATTGATGCATTACAAAGCATTTTTGGTGTTTTCGTTTTAATTGCCATTGCAATGGCCTTTTCGAAAAATCGCAAAGCTATAAATTGGCGTACTGTGTCGCTAGCATTTTTATTACAAATAGTTTTAGCTGGTTTTGTACTTTACATACCTTTTGGTAAAGATGTTTTAGCTTCTATCTCAAATGGAGTTCAAGGCGTGATAGACAGTGCTCAAGCAGGTATTAACTTTTTATTTGGTGGTTTAGGCACCGATAAAATGTTTGGTAATGGTGTTGGTTTCGTTTTTGCTGTTCGCGTTTTACCCGTTATTATCTTCTTCTCTTCATTAATTGCTGTACTTTATTATTTGGGCATTATGCAATGGGTGGTAAAAATTATTGGCGGCGGTATGCAAAAATTGTTGCATACCAGCAAACCTGAATCTTTATCAGCGACTGCCAATATTTTTGTTGGTCAAACTGAAGCGCCTTTAATTATCAAGCCTTACATTAGTAAAATGAGTCAATCAGAATTATTTGCGGTTATGGTGGGTGGATTAGCTTCTGTTGCTGGTTCGATTCTAGCTGGTTACGCAGGTTTAGGTGTTGAATTAAAATATTTAATCGCCGCCTCGTTTATGGCAGCACCCGGTGGTTTATTAATGGCCAAATTAATTCTTCCTGAAACCTCAAGTATAGAAGAACTAGACCAAGATCAGGAACAAATTGCTTTTGATAGCGACGAAGAACAAGCTGCCAATGTAATTGATGCGGCGGCTTCAGGTGCTGCATCTGGTTTAATGTTAGCCGCTAATGTTGGCGCTATGTTACTTGCTTTTATTGGACTAATTGCTTTAATCAACGTTATTATTGGTGGTGTTACCGGCTGGTTTGGTCTTGAAGGCATAACACTTGAATGGATGTTAGGCTATATTTTTGCACCGCTTGCTTGGATCATTGGTGTTCCCAGTGCTGAAATGTTGCAAGCAGGTAGCTTTATTGGTCAAAAATTAGTGGTAAATGAATTTGTTGCTTATGTTAACTTTGTTGAAGTAAAAGAAACGTTGTCAGCACAAACCCAAGTTATTATTACTTTTGCGCTTTGTGGCTTTGCAAATCTATCATCTATTGCTATTTTATTAGGTGGTTTAGGTTCAATGGCGCCAACACGACGTCATGATATTGCAAAGCTGGGGTTGCATGCAGTGTTAGCAGCAACACTGGCCAACTTAATGAGCGCGGCTATTGCGGGTGTATTCATTAGTTTATAACTTTTTATTTTTTAGAATACTATGTCAATTCAACTCACTGCTCAGCTAAGTATTAGCTAAGTAAAATTGGTACTTTTATGTGAATTAAACAATCAAAATTAACGCTATTAGCTAAAGTTTATACTCATTACACTGGGTATATATCTATATGAATTTAATTTTAATTTTTACTTATTTTTCACTGAAAAAGGTGCTTTATGACCACTAAAAATAAACCTTCTTCGCAACAAGCAACACGCGAAGAAAGTACACACATAGCAAGAAATCCGGGCATGAACTTTGATCCGGTTTTATTCAATAACATCATTATTAATCGCAGCGCGGTTGAACGTCGTGCTGGTAGTTTTGGTAAACGCCGCAGCGTTAAAAAACAACATCAAGCAGCATGGTTATTAAAGGCAATTACCTTTATTGATTTAACCACACTTGCTGGTGATGACACCCCTGGCAAAGTAAAACGCTTGTGCCAAAAAGCCAAACACCCAGTGCGTGCCGATATTTTACAAGCCTTAGATGCCACCGAACTAAACATTACCACCGGCGCTGTTTGTGTTTATCACAACATGATAAACACTGCCGTTAGCGCTTTAAATGGTTCTGGCATTCCTGTTGCCGCAGTTTCTACCGGTTTTCCTGCCGCTCAAACACCACTTAATATAAAAATTAGCGAAATCAAAGCTTCTGTTGCCGATGGTGCAAAAGAAATTGATATTGTTATTAGCCGTGAAAAAGTATTAACGGGCGATTGGCAAGGTATATATAATGAAGTAAAAGCTTATCGTGAAACCTGCGGTGAAGCACATCTTAAAACTATTTTAGCAACAGGTGAGTTAGCCACGTTAACCAATGTAGCTAAAGCAAGTTGGGTTTGCATGATGGCGGGAGCTGATTTTATTAAAACCAGCACTGGTAAAGAATCAGTAAATGCCACGCTAGAGTTTAGTTTAGTGATGGTTCGTGCAATAAGAGAATATTTTGAATTAACCGGATTTAAAATCGGTTATAAACCAGCGGGTGGTATTCAAACCGCTAAACAAGCTATTGAATACATGATTTTAATGAAAGAAGAGTTAGGTAATGAATGGTTAACACCTGAGTTATTCCGTTTTGGTGCCAGTAGTTTACTGGGTGATATAGAACGTCAGTTAGAACATTACGTTACTGGCAGTTACTCAGCAAGTCATCGCCATGCGATGAGCTAATTTGCACTTTAACTTAACCCTTATTTTTAGATTTAATTTTTAAAAGAGAATTTCATTATGTCAATTAAAGAGATATTTAATAACATGGATTATGGCACAGCACCTGAAAACGCCAATGTAGCGAAACAGTGGTTAAAAGACAAAAATAACAGCCTAACTCATTACATTAACGGCGCATGGCAAAAACCGAGCGAAAATAAATATTTTGCTTCAAAAAACCCGGTAAATAACGAAACTTTAGCGCAAATTGCTGATGGTAGTGTTATTGATGTAGATAACGCAGTAAAAGCGGCAGCAAGCGCACAAAAGGCATGGTTTGCTCTAGGTGGTCATGGTCGTGCAAAGTATTTATACGCCCTCGCCCGTCAAATTCAAAAACATAGTCGCTTATTTGCGGTATTAGAAACATTAGACAACGGCAAACCTATTCGTGAATCTCGCGATATCGATATTCCGTTAGTGGCTCGTCATTTTTATCATCATGCTGGTTGGGCGCAATTAATGGCAAAAGAATTGCCAAATAGCGAACCGTTAGGCGTAGTTGGTCAAATTATTCCATGGAATTTCCCTTTATTAATGTTGGCGTGGAAAGTAGCCCCAGCATTAGCTATGGGTAATACCGTAGTATTAAAACCCGCTGAATTTACCTCTGCAACCGCAGTGTTATTCGCGCAAGTATGTGACGAAATAGGCTTGCCTAAAGGCGTATTCAACTTGGTACTTGGTGATGGCAAAGCGGGTCAAGCTATTGTAGAACATAACGATATTGCTAAAATTGCGTTTACTGGCTCAACCTCTGTTGGCAAAATAATACGCCAAGCAACGGCTGGTACAGATAAAAAAGTTTCACTAGAATTAGGCGGGAAATCTGCCTTTATGGTGTTTGAAGATGCCGATCTTGACAGCGTTGTTGAAGGCGTAGTAGATGCTATTTGGTTCAATCAAGGCCAAGTATGTTGTGCCGGTTCTCGTTTATTAGTACAAGAGTCAATTAACGATAAGTTTATCGCTAAATTAAAAGCACGTATGAGCAAACTTATTGTCGGCGATTCGCTTGATAAAAGTATAGATATGGGCGCAGTAGTTGATCAAAGCCAGTTAGATGTTATTAATAAAATGGTAAAAATTGGTGTTGACGAAGGCGCATCCCTTTATCAATGTGGTTGTGAATTACCTAAAGATGGTTGTTTTTATCCACCAACATTATTAACCGATGTAGATCCCGCTTCAACCGTTGCACAACAAGAAATTTTTGGCCCTGTATTGGTTGCGACTACCTTTAGAACACCTAAAGAAGCAGTACAAATTGCTAATAATTCACGTTATGGCTTAGCTGCAAGTGTTTGGTCTGAAAATATTAACCTTGCTCTTGATGTTGCCCCGCAAATTAAAGCGGGTGTAATTTGGATTAATTGCACTAACATGTTCGACGCTTCAGCAGGTTTTGGTGGCTATCGTGAATCTGGCTTTGGCCGTGAAGGCGGAAAAGAAGGTTTATACGAATACGTTAAAGAAAGTTGGCAAGCAAAACTTAGTGATAAAACACTAAACGCTAAAAAAGCCGTCATAAAAACAGCTAAAACAAGTGTCAAAGTAAGCGCTAAAGCAAACACTCCGCAAACAATTGATTGCACACCTAAACTTTATATTGGCGGTAAACAAACTCGCCCAGATAGTGGTTATAGCTTACCAGTTTATGATGCTAACGGAGTACAAATTGCCGAAGTGCCTGATGGTTCTCGTAAAGACATCCGTAATGCGGTAGAAGCTGCAAATAAAGGTATTGGCTGGACAAACACCAGTGCGCATAATCGTGCTCAAGTGCTTTATTTTATTGCGGAAAATTTAACAACACGCCAAACTGAATTTTGCCAGCGTATTAGCCAACTAACAGGCAAATCTTCTAAAGAGGCTCAAGTTGAATTTGATTTAGCTATTAGTCGAATATTCACTTACGCTGCATGGTGCGATAAATATGATGGACAAATTCATCAACCACCAGCTCGCGTAGTAACTTTAGCAATGAAAGAAGCCCTAGGTAATATCGCTATTGTTGCACCTGAAGAAGGCGGATTTTTAGGCTTAATATCTACAATTATGCCAGCTATTGCTTTCGGTAACCGTGTTATTGTGGTGCCAAGCGAGCAAACTTCATTGTTAGCGACTGACTTTTATCAAGTGTTAAATACCTCAGATTTACCAGCAGGTGTTATTAATATTATTACCGGTGATCGTGATGTATTAACAGATACATTAGCAAAACATTACGATATTGAAGGGTTTTGGTATTGGGGTAGCGCAGCTGGCAGTAAATTAGTCGAGTTTGAAGCAGCAGCTTCTATGAAACGTACTTGGGTAAATCATGGTAAGTTTTATGACTGGTTTGATGATGAACAGGCACAAAGCGAGCTATTTTTACGCAACAGCGTTGAGATCAAAAATATTTGGGTACCTTATGGAGCATAAAGATTGCGCATAAGCAATGCTGCATACAAAACGGCTTATAAAGAATCGTTCATAAAGTGCAACTCTTAAGGTAAACTAGAAATATTAGCAAAAATTAGAGCGGTTTTTACCGCTCTAATTTTATCTGTTAATTTCTCTTTATAAAAACTAAAAAGAAACAACTAAATGGCACAACTTTATTTTTATTATTCATCAATGAATGCAGGAAAATCAACAACTTTACTGCAATCTTCATATAACTACCATGAACGTGGTATGAAAACTCACATTTATACTGCCGCCCTAGACGATAGGTTTGGCATTGGTAAAGTCACCTCTCGATTAGGCATTTCTTCCGATGCTGAGCTTTTTACACCTGAAACTGATCTTTATGTACAAATGGCAACGCGCCAAAAAGCTGGTGACTCTGATAACAAAATAGATTGTTTACTGATTGATGAAGCACAATTTTTAACAAAAAATCAGGTTCGACAATTAACCAATATTGTTGATGAATTAGACATTCCTGTTTTAACTTATGGTATTCGTACCGATTTTCAAGGTGAACCGTTCATAGGCAGTCATTACCTATTAGCTTGGGCTGATAAATTAGTGGAATTAAAAACTGTTTGTCATTGTGGGCGAAAAGCCAACTTTGTTGTTAGACTTGATGAAAATGGCAACGCAGTTAAAGAAGGTGCGCAGGTTGATGTTGGCGGTAATGAAAAATATGAATCTATGTGCCGCGTACATTTTAAAGCATTAGTATGGAATTAAATTTTCAATAAACTTTAACTAATTTAACGTCTTACTGAATTGATGTCAGTATTCCTATCAAATAACAAAATAAATAAGGAAAATACATGGCTATTTTCGAAATAAAACATCCTTTAATTGCCCATAAAATGGGTTTAATGCGCGCCAAAGATATCACGGTAAAAGATTTTCGTGATTTAGTAGCTGAAGTTACTATGTTGCTTACATACCAAGCAACCATAGGGCTACCTACAAAAACCGAAACGATTGAGTGCTGGTCTGGTGATGTAGATGTACAAAAAATGGCACAAAAACAACCAACTTTAGTACCTATTTTACGTGCGGGTTTAGGTATGCTTACGGGTGCGATGCAAGTATTACCCTGTGCAAAAGTATCTGTTGTAGGGTTGAAGCGTAACGAAGAGACATTAGAGCCTGAAACTTATTATGAAAACATATTAACTGATATTGATGAACGCACCGCGATCATTATTGATCCGATGTTAGCAACAGGTGGCACGTTAAAAGCAACTATCGATATGCTTAAAAATGCGGGAGCTAAAAAAATAATTGGTTTATTTCTTGTTGCAGCACCCGAAGGTATTAAAGTGATTGAAGAGCATCATAGTGACGTAGATTTATATTTTGCAGCTATTGATGAACGTTTAAACGATCAAGGCTATATTTTACCGGGTTTAGGCGATGCGGGTGATAAAATATTTGGCACATTAGGATAAAAATATTTTAAAGCTTATAAAAAAAAAGCCGCTAACTTAATAAGTTAGCGCCTTATTTTTTTATGCTTTAACTAGTCACTAAAAGCTATTAGCAAAAAGATTTAGTTTTTAAATCGTCTAACCATCACTAACGGTATTAACAACAAAGATAACCAGCCAAAACCAGCTCCCTGACGTTTGATTTTTTCTTCAACTTTTGAACAATCTTCAACTTCGCCTGTGGTCGGTTGTAAAGTAACAGCACGTATCACATCTTCTGTTAGTTGCTTTCCATCAGCATCTTTAACTAGTTCACCATAAGCATCTCTACGATCAACTTTTAATAATGCCGTTGCAGATATTTCATTTAACTCGTTAATCCCATCAGCTTTAATAATGGTGTAACCGCTATTACAAGTTAAAAAATCATTTAAATCAGTAAATTTTTCACTATTAATGTCATATAAAAAACCATGACGTCGACGAGGATTTGAACTGCCAGAATTTTGCGTTTCAACTTCACCCTGCCCAACAATTAATCCTTGTTCATTAATGGCTGTTGCTACACTAGAAGAACCACTAAAAAAATCGTTAGGGAAAACCAAGTTTAAATCACTGCTGTTCGTGTCAATATAATAAAATTTAGTACGTGCACTGCCATTTACTGATTTTGTAACGTAGCCAACAGCAATACCTGCATCATTAATATCAAATGTGCGAGAATTAAACTCTTTGGTTGGTTCTTTTGTAAACGATATTGCTTTGCCATCTTTATACATTACCGCATAAAAACTTCTTGCTTCATTTGTTGAAGGCTCTGCAACCTCGCCCTTTACCCAACCATGGGCAAATCCAACAGCGACCCCATTATTATTTATAGCCTGAGCGTAACTTTTAAAAATTCTAGTATCCTCAGTGTTTGGAGTTACTAAGTTTCCTAAACTTTCACTTGCAGTTACATTACCTTGATTATCAAAGGTGAATTTTGTTGCTTCTAAGGTATAAGCACCATCGGTTTCAAAATCTAAGGCGCGCTGAACACATAATTCATAAGATATATCTTTTAACACGTCAGGATCTGCACAACCACCAGTTTCATCAACAAGTGAATCAAGCACGCTTTGCTTTATAGCTGTACTCATATAACCAACACCAATATGATTGTCATTCATATATAATAATGACGATTCTCCACCTAATTGGTTTTCAGTTGGTATAATTGCTTTTACTGTGTTGCCATTATCTGTAGTGATAAACCCTCGAGTACTATAAGCTCTCAACCAATGCTTAACAGCATTGTCATTACTGTCTGTAAAATCTACTGGTAAATAAGGCGCTGACGCACTGCCATAGATCCAAGAATCATTAGTTACACCATAAGCAATATCCGTAGTCGAGTTTGATAATTCATCATTCGATAATTTCTGATCAAAAACATTAACTAAAACGCTATCAGTACCATTATTACTGAGTATATTGCCACCGCCTACTTTTTGGTACAAACTACTTTTTACCCTATTTGTTTGTTGCAAATATCTAACAACCCAAGCAAAATCATTAGCCGTTGGGGTACCAGCTTTCAGCGCTTCTGCATCTTCAATGTCGCCTAAAAGTGTATCTTGTGTATGAGTTGAAGCAGCTAAAGATTGAATAGCGACATAATCAGTGTCAGATAATAAATCAAACTGCACGGGAAAATTAAAAAGTTGGCTCGCTGATAATACCGAAATACCGCTATCGTTTTTAGCTTTAGCCGTTGTAAACTTATGAGTAGAAGAACTACCCAGATCAACGACTTTGTATGTTTCGGCATATACAGAAGAAATGCTCAAACTTGTGGTAATACTTAAGGTGACTAAAGATTTTAAAAATTTATTCATTTACTACTATGCTCTTATTTTTATATTCTTAGCACACGCTAAGATAAAATTGATTATTTTGGTTCAGCTAATTAGTTAAAAAATCATTATTAAATGAATAATATATACATTTATAATTCATCTAATTCTTGCCATCTTGAATAGGCAGCTTCGAGCTTTGACTCGCTTTCTTGTAACTGGTTCAAAATAGCTGAAGTTTTTTCTGCTGTTTGACTAAAAAAATCAGTTTGATTTACCTGATTTTGTAATTCATCAATTAACGTTTCTAGATTATCTATTTGTTCAGGCAAGGCTTCAAGCTCTCTTGTCTCTTTAAATGATAATTTTTTCTTTTTTACTTCTTTATTCGAAACCTTATTGCTGATATCAGTTTTTTTATCATTGGCTTGCTGTTTACTAACCGTTTCTTGATGTCGCTCATTTGCCTCTTTTGCGTATTGTTCTTTTAACGCTAAATAGTCATCAACATCGTCATAACCACCAACAATTTGGTTTATAGTGCCTGAACCATCAAAATATAAACAGCTATTTACAGTATTATTCACAAAATCACGGTCATGACTTACGACAATAACGGTGCCAGCATAATTGGCAACCACTTCTTCAAGTAGCTCTAGCGTTTCAATATCTAAATCGTTGGTTGGTTCATCAAGAATTAATAAGTTACTTGGGCGTAAAAACAAACGCGCTAACAATAAACGATTTTTCTCACCACCCGATAAAGCTCGAATAGGTGTTCTCGCTCGTTTAGGGCTGAAGAGAAAATCTTGCAAATAACCTAAAACATGACGAGTTCGGCCATTAACGGTAACTTCTTGCTTACCTTCTGCCACACTGTCTTGTACGGTCATATTCAAATCAAGTTGATCGCGGTGTTGATCAAAATAAGCAATTTCTAAATTAACACCAACGCGCATTTTGCCCGAGGTTGGCTGATATTCTTCCATTAATAATTTTAATAGCGTAGATTTACCCGTACCATTTGCCCCAATTAAGGCTAAACGATCACCGCGAGTAATTAATAAATCAAGATCTTTAATGATAGTTTTTGATGCACCTGATGGATCATCAAAAGCGATAGATAAATTCTCAGATTCGAATACCAACTTGCCAGAGCGATCGCCTTCAGTAATTTTAGCATCGCTTTGGTTTTTAACTTCACGACGTTGCTGACGCTCTTCTCGTAATTTTTCTAACGTTCTAACACGACCTTCGTTACGTGTTCTTCTTGCTTTAATACCTTGTCGAACCCATACTTCTTCTTCGGCTAAACGTTTGTCAAACAAAGCATTTTGTTGTTCTTCAACTTGTAAATCATGTTGTTTTTGTTCGATATATTCATCGTAATTACCTGGGTAATTTTTAAGTTTACCTCGATCTAAATCAACAATACGGGTAGCCATACCGCGAATAAAGGCTCGGTCATGACTAATAAATACAATAGTACCGACGAAATTTTTTAAGAATTTTTCAAGCCACAAAACACTACTAATATCTAAGTGGTTGGTGGGCTCATCAAGTAACAATACATCGGGCGCGGTAACTAAAGCTTTAGCTAAAGCGACTTTACGCAACCAACCGCCTGATAAATCAGCCACATTAGCATCGGCCGATAATTTTAGCGTACTTAATACTTGTTCAATACGTTGTTCGTCTTCCCAAGCATTGGCTTGCTCAAGCGCTTGTTGTACATCAGACAATTGTTGTAATGTTTTTTCATCAGGCGTTATCCCCACTTGATGAATAAGATGATGATAATCTTGTAATAATTTAGCATTTTCAGCTAAACCTTGAGAAACATATTCAAATACTGTTAAATCGCAAGCCTCGGGCGGATCTTGTTCTAACATGCCTAAACGAATGTTATTTGAAAAAACCAATTGACCATCGTCTAAATTTTGTTGTCCCATGAGTATTCTCATTAAAGACGATTTACCCGCACCATTACGACCAACTAAACAAACACGTTCGCCCTGCTTGATGCGAAATTCAGTATTGTCGAGTATTTTTCCGTCACCAAAAGCGAGTTCTGCTGAGGTTAATCTTAGTAATTCCATTGTTTATTTAAAACTCTTTATTTGTTCTAAAGTAAAAGGCCAAAATAGCGTTTTTCCGGTGAGTGTATTTTCTAACACTGGAATGCTAATGCCATATAATTCAACTAATTTTTCATCTTCAACAATATCAACAATAGCCACTTGTTCAGCTATATTTGCTTGTTGGCATAAGGCAAAGGCTTGTTCACATAAATGGCAGCCTTCACTGCTATATAATTTGTAATTCATCTTGTTTTTCTTGCAACATTTTAAAATTAAATTTTACGCGTAATTTGCCATGCGTTATGAATATGCTTATTACGAGTAAAATCTTTATCGCGGGTAACTTCGGTTAAGTCAGTAACTTGTAAACCTAATGCTTCCATGGCTTCAAAGTCCATTTTAAAATTACGTTTATTATTAGTAAAAATAAGCTCGCCATGTTCACTTATCGACGGTATTGCTTCGGTAATTAAAGCAACATGGTCGCGCTGCACATCAAAACTGTCTTCCATTCGTTTAGAATTAGAAAACGTGGGCGGATCAATAAATACCACATCATATTGATCTCTATTTCTTTTTAGCCATGTTAAACAGTCGGCTTGCACAAATTGATATTGATGTCCGCGTAAACCATTAATTTCAAAATTGCCTTGTGCCCATTCTAAATAAGTTTTCGACATATCCACAGTTACAATGCTACTTGCGCCATGCAATGCTGCTTGTACTGAAACAGATCCTGTGTAGGCAAACAAGTTAAGTAAGCTTTTGTTTTTAGCTTTTTTAGCCACAATTTGGCGCGTTTTACGGTGATCTAAAAATAAGCCCGTATCTAAATAATCCCACAAGTTTACTTTTAGTTTTGCACCATGTTCATGTACAACCAAAGCTTGATGAGATTGTTCAAGACGTTGATATTGGTCTTTCCCTTTTTGCTTAGCTCGGGTTTTAAGTGATACTTTGTCGGGTGTTATATTAAGCACTTTCGGTGCCCAATAAAGTACTTCTTGAAGACGTTTTGCTGTTTTTTCAACTTCAATATTTTTCGGCGCGGCATATTCTTGAATAACTAAGTACTCGCCATAAACATCAACGGCTACATTAAACTCAGGAATATCTGCATCGTAAATACGATAACATTCAATGTTTTCGGCTTTAACCCAACCTTTTAAATTTTTAATGTTCTTTTTCAAACGATTAGCAAAATCAGAGTGTTGCTCCGCAAACTCACTATTTACATCACTACTTTGTACTTGTTTTTCAGTAAGCTTATATAGTGCTAATTGGCAGTCTAACGGGCCATTCATTAATTTATAACGCTTAAAGCTAGCTAGTTTAAGTAAGGTAAGCAATTCTACATTGGCAGTAAAAATAGCCACTTGCCAATCGACAAACTGTGTTTTTAACGTTTGACCGAGTAAAGCAAAGTTTTCAACTAATTCAGGTAATTCGCCAATACGAACCCCATAAGGAGGGTTAAATAAAAGTGTACCCGCTTGCTCAAAGGTATTCGCTAATTTGTTTATATCGCGACATTTAAAATTGATGAATTGACCTAAACCCGCATTACGCACATTTTGCTCTGCAGTTTTTATAACGCGTGAATCAATATCAATACCCGTTAATTTACAATTTAATGCGTCTAAACCTAGCTGAGAAGTTTCTTTCGCATTCGCAAGCACTTCTTGCCATAGGTCTTCATCATGAAGATGCCATCCACTAAAGCCCCAATTTAAGCGGTCTAAGGCTGGTGCTACTTTAGCGGCCATACTTGCAGCTTCAATAAGCAAAGTACCTGAACCACACATAGGGTCAACTAACGGCTTAGTAGTATCGTTCAACCAACCAGAACGTTGTACTAATGCTGCGGCTAAATGTTCTTTTAATGGTGCTGCACCACTATTTTGGCGATAACCACGTTGAAATAAACTACGACCTGAAAAATCTAAATAAAAGGTAACTTTTAACTTTAACAAACGAGCTTGAATACGAATATCTGGGTAATCTTTAGCAACCGAAGGACGTTCTAGGCCTGCATCACGAAAACCATCAACAATGGCGTCTTTAACCGTTAAACCACCAAACTGAGTATTGCGAATAGCTTGGCTTTTACCAACAAAATCAACAGCAAAATTATTTTCATTAGAAAATTGTTCCGGCCAATTAATGGCTTTAGCAGCATCGTATAAATCTTCTTTCGATTCTGCGGCAACCTCTGGCGCTAGTTTAACTAAAATACGGGTAGCAAATCGGCTCCATAAACAAATATGGTAACCGAGTTCTAATGAAGCAGAAAAATGTACGCCATCAGGTTTGTGTACTACGTGATCGGCGCCTAACGCTTTTATCTCATCAGCAAGCAAAACTTCAA
>Ga0316204_10005395_pt1 | contig 21147 bp, 21 predicted proteins | sample 6monrhotite_MG_2_FD_205661 | JGI IMG/M metagenome (GOLD analysis project Ga0316204, IMG submission 205661) | Microbial mat bacterial communities from mineral coupon in-situ incubated in ocean water Damariscotta River, Maine, United States -... | ecosystem: Environmental > Aquatic > Marine >... | reverse complement strand
TTCAAATAAGTGCTTCCCTATAAATTCTGGCAGATCTTCATCGGAAATATCGCTTATGAGTGGTCTTTGTTCTTTTTCTTTTTGAAGACGAGACAGTAATCCGGAAATAGACACCTTAAGATAGAACACATAAGGTGTAGTGTCTGCAAGTAATTTCATATTGCCACTATAGCAGGGAGTACCGCCACCGGTGCCAACAACCAGAGATTCATCTTGTCGCAACACTTGTTGTAGATACTCGTGCTCTTTTCTTCTAAAATAAAGTTCTCCTTTAGATTTGAAGATTTCGCTGATGGTGGTATTTAGTTCTTTTTCTATGTAGGCATCGAGGTCTAAAAAATTCATCCCCAGACTTTTAGCCAGACACATTCCCACGGCCGATTTTCCACTTCCCATATACCCGACAAGAATAATTTTCATCTCTTTTTTTTGTAAAAATGAATCAATTCCGAATGAATTCAAAGAAATCATAAATTTATCCTTAAATCGTCTTGAAAAATAGATTAATGATATTATATTTGCACGCTCTTAGATATTACCACCCGTGGTAATCACCTTAAGAATACGGCCTTACAATTATTGACCTGGTAGCTCAGTTGGTAGAGCATCTCCCTTTTAAGGAGAGGGTCCTGGGTTCGAGCCCCAGCCAGGTCACTTTTTAAATACTTGATTATCAATAAGTTAGCAATTTTAATAATTGCTAACTTTTTTTATACAATTGATTTTCAACTACTTACAGCTTTTAATATTTTCCCATTTCAGTTAAAGCGGACGTAACCCAAAGTATTGGGTTTGGGATTGTGTTCAAGACGTAAGTAGTGATGCTCTTTCCTCGTAGTGTAACATAGAGGAATGTGCTGAATGGGGTGTCAAAAAACACTTTTCAATAATGTCCCATAAAACGTGAATTAACGAAACTACTAAAAGAGACAAAAAGTGGGACACTTCTCCCCTAGCCCTCCTTTTAAACTAAAGTTATCCGATAAAACGGCCGTTTTTCGGCACTAAGCTCAAACTTCTTATATTCCTACTGAGTCTATTTATATTAACAGACCTCTGGTTTATTTAATCCCATTTTTATTTATGCTATCTGGCACATCGGCTTCAAGATATATAAGTATAAACGTTTGTAAAGGAATAATATAATGCTAGGATATTCAAAACGCCTGAATTATGATGATTTACTATCTTAGTGTGCACATAAGCAGGATAGCATCAATGATGCTATCCAATTGTTGTACACAATTGTGCTCCGTCCTGATATATGTATCTGCAAAACAATAATTTTATGTAATGACTAGTAAAACCAAAAAAATACAAAAAGGTGAAATACTTTTAAGAGCGGGTGATATTGCTAATTATGGTTATAAAGTATTAAGTGGTTGTCTTAAAAGTTATGTCGTTGACGGTTCGGGAAAAGAACATATCATACAATTTGCACCAGAACAATGGATAATTTCAGATTTAGATAGTTTAACCAATCAAATCCCTTCTTTAATTTTCATTGAAGCTTGTGAGAATAGTGAAGTGTTAATACTACCAAAATCTAGGTATGAAGATGACAATACACTAGAAAAAAGCATACTTATTGACCATACTATAAAATTTCGTAATAATTTAATAGCAACTAATAAGCGAATTATTGGACTTTTAAGTGCAACGGCTGAGAAGCGCTATAAAGATTTTTCAGAAATTTATCCTACTCTAGTACAGCGACTTCCCCAAAAACTTATTGCTTCATATATTGGTATAACACCGGAATATTTGAGTGAGATTAGAGCTAAAATCGCAAAATATTAATAACAAAATTCATTTCTTAAACTACCTTAACTTTTATCAGGTCAATTGTAACTAGGTTTGAGTACTAATTATAAATATCTCAAAAATGAAAAATTTATCAAAACTAAAAGCACCCATATTAGCAATTATTTTAACCATAGGGTCTGCTCTTGTTAATGCACAATCAATCAAATCACTTGATGCTCTCGAGTTTAGCCCAGAGGGAATATTATTTGCTGGAGATAAAATATCAGGAGCCATTCATGCCTTTGATTTGAGTTCAGAAACCCGATTTGCTGAACAATTTGAAATTAATGCTTACAATATCGATGCCCAAGTCGCTGCGGCACTTGGAACAGCATCAGGCAATTTAAAAATCAACGATATGACTGTACACCCTATTAGCGGTGAGGTTTTCATTTCTGTGACTCGTGGACATGGAATAGATGCTCTTCCTGCATTAATAAAGGTCAATGCAGAAAGTCAGTTGCAAATTGTGGATTTAACTTCTTTAAAATCTACTTCGCAATCTTTAAATAAGCTACCTGATGGTAGTCAAAATTTTATTGTTAGAGGAACGATGGCACCGCCAACTATCAAAGAAATTGAAAAGTCAAAAGTGCCAATGAGAACGCTATCCATAATGGATATTGAATACCATAAAGGAGAAGTGTTTGTTGCGGGAATTACCAATGAAAACTTCTGTTCCGTTTTGCGCAGAATGCCTTATCCTTTTACGGGTGAAGAAAGTGTTAGTAATATTGAAATGTTCCACATCGCTCATGACCAATACGAAACTCGTGCTCCAATCCGTTCTTTCTTAATTGAAAATATTGATGGCATAGACCAGATGGTTGCATCATACACATGCAGTCCCTTGGTATTAATTCCTTTGGATGAATTAAAAAATGGAGCTAAAGTCAAAGCAAGAACCATCGGTGATATGGGCAATGGACAACCTATTGATATGGTTTCATTCAGTATGCAAGGTAACAATATGATATATGTGACCAGTAATAGTCGGACACCAAGAGTAATCTCAGTAGGTGGGTTAGAAAAAGCAAAGGTTTATACAGAAAAAGACTTTGAAAGAGGCGGAAAATCAGATATGGATATTCTACCAATTGGCCCAATGGGAAAACCAGTAATGTTCACAGGTTCTGCACTTCAAGTTGCTTTATTGAATCCAATGCAATTCGCGACTATTAGAAGAGATCCAGATACGGGGAGTATGGATTTAGAGTCGGTTTCTATTTATTTTGCAAACAAAATGAATAATCTTCACGCTGAAATGGATTTCCCCCAGTATGCAAAAGAACATGAGAACGACAAAAAGAAATAAATTATGTTGAAGTTTAGTTTCAACCTTGTTTTTTTCCTTTCTATCATTATTAACTCAGGAGTAGTAGCACAATCTACTCCTGAGCTTGTTTTCCCTTCAAGCTTGCAAGGTTCAATTAAATTCGAATTATCAGCTAATCCAAATAGTAATAAAGAAAAACTAGACTATGATCAATTGGCTGTTTATGTGAAAAATTCAGCTGAAGAATATGGTTCAAATCCTATTCAGGGACAACATATCAGAGAAGGAAACTACTTGATTTTTAAACCATATTTCCCTTTTGAAAGTGGAATGATTTACGTTGCAAGAACAAAAAAAAATAATTCCCATAGTGACTATTCTTTTCATTCATTTCAGATTGGCAAAAAGAAAAAAATAGAGGAATCCAAAATAATAAGCATATATCCAACAGCCAGCCAACTACCCGAAAATTTATTACGATTTTATATTTATTTCAATACTCCCATGAAAAAAGGAGAGGCATTGAAACATATACAATTAACAGATGAAGCAGGCAATGTAGATAACCATACTTTTATGGAATTCAAACAGGAGCTATGGAGTTCAGATGACAAAAGACTCACAATTTTATTCGACCCTGGCCGAATTAAAAGAGGTGTCACAACAAACATAAAAGAAGGCCCTGCTTTGATTGAGGGTAAACGATATAAATTAAGCATATCAGGTACTTGGCAAGATGTCTATGGACAAAAATTATCTACAAAGACAACGAAAGAATTTGAAGTGATTAATGCGTATCGCCATCATATGAAAGTAGCAGATTGGGTAGTAAACAAGCCAAGAACAAATAACAATGATACATTAACCATACACTTTGATAGAATCTTGGACCACGCCTTAATCCAATCAATGTTTAAATTAGAAGATGAAGAAAACAACCTTATGGATGGGTATTGGGAGATTTTAGAAAAAGAACAATTAGTACAATTCATTCCTAAATATAAGTGGGAAAAAGGAAATTATCGAATTGTAATTGACGGTCGCCTAGAAGATATATCAGGGAATAATCTTCAAAACCTATTAGATCATACAAAAACGAGCAAAGAGAACAATAAGAAACCTCTTCAATACATTAAATTCAAAATATAACTCTATTACAGAGCAAAGGATAATAGATAATGTAACACAGAACTCTAAAAAATAGTCTTTTACAATGGGGAACTATATATCGTTTGCGCAAACTCAAAGTTGATTCTAGTTATAAATGAAACGTAAACAATTTATTAAATCAATACTTGCACTTTCTGCTATGGGAACACTTGGTAGTTTTAAATCATTAACCGATACTTTACCTAAACAAAGTAAAAGAACACCTGTTTTATTTACCTCACATGGAAGCCCAATGGATATTCCTCTTAGTAAAGACGAACGTCCTTTTTGGAATACGCTTTCCAAACTTGGTGAAGAACTACAACAACATCATGACATAAAAGCAGTCTTAGTAGTTTCAGCACATTGGTGCACCAAAGGCACATTTGTAAATATAGACCCAATACAGGAGCAGATATATGATTATTATGGATTTCCAAAACATTTCTACGACCCAAAATATAATGCAAAAGGCGCCCCTGAAATAGCAAAAGAAGTAAGTAAAATTGTTCCATCCATATTAGAAACTGAAGACTGGGGTCTAGATCATGGTGCTTGGCCTATGCTAATGCATTTATTTCCAAAAGCAGATAAACCAGTTTTTCAAATGAGTATTGATTATCACGCAAGACCTGAATATCACTTTGAATTAGGGAGACAACTTAAAACTCTCCGAGAAAAAGGTGTGCTCATTATTGGAAGTGGATCTTTAATCCACAACATACCAATGGTTATGAAGAAAATGCAGCAAAACGATATGAGCATTTATGGGTGGGAAACAGAATATGATTATTGGCTAAAGAAACAAATTGACGAAAGAAATTTCACCAATTTAATTAATTACCAAACAAGTCATAAACTAGGAAAGTTAGCAGCTCCAACACCAGATCATTTTGTCCCCGTTTTGTATAGTCTAGGTTTAATGGATAAGGATGAAGAAATTAAATACTTCTATGAAGGTAAACCTTCTATCCCTGCTTTTAGCGAAAGAAGTTTTATAATAGGATAAGCAATAATAATTAACGAACGAATTAAAAACTTAAAAAATGCCTGCATACGCAATATTTGATCTAAAAGTATTTGACAAGGAAAAACTAACAGAATATAAAAATGTAGCACCTGAAATTATAAAAAAATTTGGTGGTAAAGTTATTGTCTCAGGAGGTGAAGCAAATTCAGTTGAAGGGAATTGGAATCAGAAAAGAGTTGTAGTAATAGAATTTCCAAGCTATGAAATAGCTAACGATTGGTGGAACTCGGATGAGTATAAAAAAGCAACGGAATTAAGAAAAAAAGCGGCTGATTCAAATGTGCTAATTATTGACGGAATTTAGTAATTAAACAATTCAACACGATATAAAAGAGTAAGGGTTTTGTACCATACCAAAAGTTGGTGCTTATTAAAAAAGAACAAATGTCAAAACCAAAAATAGTAGATAAAAAACCAATAAAGGTAGAAGTAACAAAAGGAGAAGAACAATACTGGTGTGCTTGTGGATTGAGTAAAAGCCAACCCTATTGTGATGGCTCACATAGAACAACAGATATTACACCTGTAAAATTTGTAGCAGAAGAAACTGGTGATGCTTATTTGTGTATGTGTAAAAACACAAAGAATCCACCCTACTGTGATGGTACGCATGCAACACTAAAAGAGGTATCAAACACAGTAGAAACAGAAACTATAAGTACTGGTTCAACAAAAGAAGAACCTACATTGGCCTATATAAAAGCACTTGCCAAAGATGGTTTGTCTAAAACAGGACATCACGGAGAAATGGGCGCAATGGGTGTGCCGTTAACTGAATTACCGATGTGGAAAGATATTCAACTTCTTGCCGCACAAATGGCAACTAAACCCTTAATGGAAGATGTAGCCGTAAATTCTGAATTAATTATTGGCCCTAATTCTAAAAAACCACTCAAATTAGACATTCCACTATTTGTCTCAGATATGAGTTTTGGAGCGTTGTCTGAGGAAGCTAAAATATCCCTATCCAAAGGTGCAGAATTAGCAGGAACAGGAATTTGCTCAGGTGAAGGCGGAATGCTAGACGAAGAGCAAGAAGCAAATTCTAAATATTTTTATGAATATGCCTCCGCAAAATTTGGTTTTGATTGGGAGAAATTAAAACGGGTGCAGGCCTTTCATTTTAAAGGAGGACAAGGTGCAAAGACTGGTACTGGTGGCCACCTGTCTGGAAATAAAGTTGTTGGAAAGATTGCCAAGGTTAGAAATTTAGAAGAAGGAACACCTGCAGTTTCTCCACCAACTTTTGATGATTTACATACGGCAGAAGATTTTAAAAATTTCTCTGATAAAGTACGTGAGATTACAGGAGGGATTCCTATAGGCTTTAAATTATCAGCAAATCATATTGAGGAAGACATTCAGTTTGCCCTAGACGCAAGTGCAGATTATATTATTTTGGATGGAAGAGGTGGTGGAACTGGAGCTGCTCCCTTGATTTTTAGAAACAATATTTCTGTGCCTACAATTCTTGCCTTAGCAAGAGCACGACATTATTTAGATAAAGTAAACAGAAAAGATGTTACTTTAATAATTACTGGTGGTATTCGAGTTCCAGACGATTTTATTAAAGCAATGGCTTTAGGTGCTGATGGTATAGCAGTATCAAATTCTGCATTACAATCTATTGGTTGCGTGGCAGCGCGTATGTGTAATACAAATAATTGCCCTGCAGGTGTTGCAACGCAAAAACCAGAATTAAGAAAATTATTGAACGTAGATAAATCTGCACAACAGTTATACAACTTCTTTTCGGCTTCAACAGAACTTATGAAAGTAATGGCAAGAGCCTGTGGGCATAATCACCTGAATAAATTCAATCAAAAGGACATTACAACTTGGAAAAAAGAAATGGCAGAATGGACTGGGATTAAATTTGGCGGAGTAACTAAAGAATAACTGTGTACAACAAGGTATAAAATCAATAGCGGTTTGGGTTCATACTCAAACCGTTTTTGTATTTAATTAGTATATTGTAATCCAAAAGTTAGTGCGTTTTAATCCGCTACTCCTCTTATACTAAACGTTAGTCGCACAAAACGAAGGTTTTATGGGACTTTTTAATATCGAAAGTTGAATACATTCCATTAAATCATGGTTTGTTCTGTAACCGGAAAATCTAGAATTGCCAATTAAGATTATACCATCATAGATAAAATTTAGATTTTAGTTTTTTATCTTTGTGTCTAACGAAAGTTACTTTAATATAATTCAAATCATATCAAGTTCACAAATCGTCAACATCGATTGTGAAAATTAGCAAAGAGTCGATTCTGACTGACTTCAGAGCCATAGGTTCCAACCCCAGCCAGGTCACTAACAAGCGCAAAACCCTGCCAAATGGCAGGGTTTTTTTGTTTATGAGAATCATCGAGTTTACTCGAGTGATTCGATGAAATGAAAAAACTAGCAACCGAAGGTTGTAGGGGTTTTTCATTTGCAGATCGGGGCCGCTGGGTCAGGCAAGTGAAACGAGCCAACCCCAGCTATGAAAAAACTTCCTACTTACAACTTCCAACTTCCAACTTCCAACTTCCAAAAAAAGTTATTAATAGAAAACAGGATTCGTTGCAGTTAGGGATTTTAGCTAAACCAAAAGAAGTAATCCCAGCTTTAAATGCCATCGCACCAGCTGGCTTCTTGCTAAAATTCATCCCCCGGATGAATTTTGGTCACTCGGGCTGGGTCAAACGAACAAAACGAAGTTATCCCCAGCCAGGTCACTTATTAAATATTTGACTATCAATAAGTTAGCAATTTTTACAATTGCTAACTTATTTTATACAATTGATTTTCAATTACTTACATATTTTAATATTATCCCATTTCAGTTTAAGCGATCATAGCCCCAAACCCAATACTTTGGAGATTGTGTCCAAGACCTAGGTAGGGAAGCTCTTTTCTAGAAATGTAGCTTTTCGCGACATGTAGGAAAATGTGCTGAACGGGTTTTAAGTATCCAGACCTCTAAGAATCTCGAAAAATCTTACGGTTATAGTGTCCCATAAAAGGGTAATTAACGAGAATACTAAAAGAGACCACAAATGGGACATTATGGGTTAAAGTTTTGTGGCCATTTAAAACTGTCCTATAAAATGGCCGTTTAATGGAACTGATAGTGGCTATCAAAAAAGTATTAAATTTAGATTTGGGCTCAAGTATGAAGAATGATTCTAATTTCACAGCCATTTAAAACATGAAATTCCAATGAAACAAATAGTTTCCTCCATCAGAAAATTATATCCAATGAGTGCCATGTCGGTTGATGAATTGACCAACCAAATGACAAGACTAGAGTTACCGAAAAGACATATTTTAATAAAAAGCGGTGTGGTCGAAGGGAATTATTACTTTATCGAGAAAGGTCTGACGCGTTCGTATTGCCTATTCAATGGGAACGAGGTAACGTCATGGTTTAGCCAAGAAGGTGAAATTACTTTTTCAATGTTTGGTAGCTATCAAAAAAAACCAGGGTTTGAATATGTTGATTTGTTGGAAGACTCAATAGTTTATTCCCTGTCTGTTGACGTATTGAATTTACTATATAAGAATAATCTTGAAATTGCAAATTGGTCTCGACTACTACATCAAAAGGCATTTTTGGAGTTGGAACTTAGGCATATTGCGATGATTTCACAATCGGCAAAAGAACGATATGAGAATTTTATAAAAGAAAAACCAGATATTATGCAGCGTGTGAATCTTGGATATATCGCCTCATTTCTCGGTATGTCGCAAGTCACTTTAAGTAGACTACGAGCTAAACATATTTTTTAACACAGGTAAAAAAATCCATTCATTTATTTGTCGTACTTAGCAAAGTAAAATTTGCTTCGATATGGACTACATTAAATCTATTCCAGCTTCGTTATTTGAGCTTATTGGCGTAATAGCAGGTTTAGCAGGATGCCTAGTTGTGCTGATTCAACTTATTAAAGAATATAAGTCAAATAATCCTAGTAGCTTATCAACTACATTTTTAATTGGCTGGCTATTTATTTATGCTTTTTGGGGACTGTACGGGGTTCGGTTTGAAACCATTGCCTTATGGCTTACAAATGCAATCGCTCTTATTTTACAGATAGTGCTTTGCGCAGTTGTCTTTAAAAAAAATAACCGGACAATCTCATAATGATTGGAACATAACTTTTTAAAAATGAGTGAAAAAGAGAAAATGCTAAGTGGAGAATTTTACGATTCAAGAGATTCGGAACTGATACGTATTTACCATAAAGCCCGGAAATTATTAAAAGCTTATAATAATCTCGATTCGGAATTAGTTCTAGAACGCGAACGTATTTTAACCGAATTATTTAAATTTAAAGGTAAAGGTGTTTGGATTGAAACCCCATTTTATTGCGATTATGGGGAAAACATCTCAATTGGAGAAAATACGTTTATCAACGCCAACTGTATATTATTGGACAATAATAGAATAACTATAGGAAAAAATGGTTTGATTGCACCTTATGTCCAAATATACACAGCAAGTCATCCTTTATCATCATCAGAGAGAATTATCAATAACGGAAATGAGTCCCGTTACCTAACATCTACCAGACCTGTTGTTATTGGTGATAATGTTTGGATTGGAGGTAATTCAGTGATTTTTCCAGGTGTAAACATTGGAAATAATGTAACTATTGGTGCAGGAAGTGTGGTGACAAAAGATGTTTCGGATAATGTTTTGGCGTTCGGAAACCCCTGTGTGATAAAAAGAAAAATCTAAAATAGGTCCTTTTCGAAAAGATTTATATTTGTAGTAGGGCCGATAGTTGCATCAAAACACAAAATATAAACATGAAAACTCAAATTAGGATTTTATTAATTATGACGGTGATCACTTCCGGATATGCACAGCGTTCTTTAAATGCCGATGATTGTTCGATATCAATCAACGATGTGGTTTTTACTAAATCACTTAATAAGGCAAAAGACCATATAGAATCATTAGAATTAGATAAATTCAATATGAAAAGTGGGGCGAAAAGTGATTTTTTTAACGCTGCGAACGGCACTGATAAATATGCCAATGCTCCCTTATTGTTAACCCCTGTAGACAATAAAAAGCCATTTACTTTTATAGTCAAAGTCACTCCCGAGTTTTCGAAGACGTACGATGCGGGAGCAATTTATGTTTATATCGATAATGATAAGTGGCAGAAATTTGCCTTTGAGATGGATGAAAGAAAGCGTACACGTTTGGTTACAGTACGTACAATAGAGACTTCCGACGATAACAATCACGATGTCGTAGTGGAAAAATCCGTGTTTATGAAAATATCATCCGATGTTGAATCCATTGGTTATTATTATTCTACGGATAACTTAAATTGGCAATTGACACGCGTATATAAGAATAACTTTCCTGAAAATATTTGGGTCGGCATTAGTTCGCAATCTCCCATAGGGGAAGGCACTAAGACCTTGTTTGAGCAATGCTCTTTAAGTGAATTGGCAGTCAAAGATTTTAGAAAAGGAATTTAAAAAACAACTTTTTTATTATACCATTTTCATGGTTTTATCGCTTTTAGTAGTTTGCCCTTCCCATTCATGAACAAGATAGGCTGTTTTATTATTTTTTGTTCCCCATTCATATTGCATTAATGAGAAGTCTTTATAAGCTACCTTGTCATGAAGAGCCATGTTTAGTACTAGCTCCTAGGATTCACGTAGTTTCCTAACTCTTGGCTGGGACATAAAACGATAGATTTTGTCAACTATTAGGTTTGGAAACACATATTGACCATATTTTATGAGTCCTTTCATATCAATTAAAGTGCAATTTCATTCCCTCATGTGAATCTTTAAAACCAAGTTTTTTGTAAAAGCTTATTGCCTTTGGTCTTTTCTTATCCGTCGTTAATTGCAAGACATGGGCCTTTCTTTTTTTTGCTCTTTCAATTGCCCATAGAAACATTTTTTCACCTAAACCTATTCCTCTATGGTTTTTGTGAATTCTTACAGCTTCTATTTGAGCTCTTACACCTCCTTGATAGGTTAGGTATTGAATAAATGATAATTGTAATGTTCCTATAATTGTACCCTCTTTATTTTCAACTACTATAAGCTCTTGGTTGTCATCATTTGTAATATTATCAAATGCTAGGTAGTACATTTTAGGAAGGGGAGTTTGAAAATTTTCTCTTCTTTTTCCTAGTTCATCATCAGCAATCATTTCTACAATTGCAATGAGATCTTTATCTGTTGCTTTTCTGAATATCATAGTATTGATTAAATTATTATTTAGCCTATCAATTTCTTTTTTGCCATTTTAAGTGAACTTTTAAAGTTAATAATCCATCTTCGAGGCTAGCCTTGAAAATAACTAAACTGTCACTTAACAAGAAACCTGAATCAGTCCACTTTTATCTGAAGATTTACATGTAATACAACATGTAGGATAATTATATTGATTGTTAGTTTAATGAACTACTGCTTGAGTATTTCTAATTTTTCTGTTGAGTTTTTACACCAATAACAATTATTTTCTGGCTTCAATTCTAATGCTTTTTTAAAGGCACCTATGGCCTTTTCTTTTAAATTATAGGTAAAATAACCATCCCCCAACGAATCCCATAAATTACCATCGTCTTGAAATAGCTGCACATTTAGTTTTAGCAATTCCAAACCCCAATTTGGTTCTTTTTCTTTTGCGATAAGTTTAAAGCCAATGCGATTAAAAACAGCCTTGTCGTTAAATTTTAGGTTTAATTTTTTGTGTAAAAAAGCAGGTAACGTATTAGCGTCTTCTAATTTGTTAGATCTAATAAAGTCATAAACTAATTCATAGGATAATTTAGTAACTGAGGTTGGGATAAAATTGGGGTCAAAAATCATTCTTCCTATATTCCAAGATACGCCTTCAGAGTCGGTATTTAAGATGGTATTTGATAACACAATTACAACCACATCATCATCAATGTATCTTATAAAATTGGCAAAATAAATGCCATTGCTTCCGTCATGGGTTACTATTTTTGTTCCTTGGCTACTTTTAAATATTGCCCAACCGTAACCATAATGAGAAGTTTCTTCAGCATTTTCAGCTACATGTGGTCTTTCTATTAGTTTTAACGACTTCTCACTTAAAACTTCATTGTTTTGTAATCCTACATGCCATTTATATAAATCTTCTGCAGTTGAATGAATATCGCCTTTACCAATACTATACCAATGTTTGTTATTATATGGAAGGTGCTCTTGTGTCGTTCCCCAATCCTTCCATATGCCATCTGTATAATTAAAGTAATAACCATGAGCCAATTGCTCACTATTAAAGGAAATACTTTTATACCCTGTATGATTCATTTTTAGAGGCTTCCAAAAATTCTCTTGTAGAAATGCCAAGTAATCTTGTCCAGAAACAAGTTCTATAATAGCTGCAAGCATAATGTAATTGGCATTGGCATATTGATGTTTTAACCCTGGCCTGGATTGTAAATCAGATTCAAAAAATTCTTTAAGAAATTGTTCTTTTGTTGCTTCATCATATCTAAACCCTCCCGTTCTAGGTGAAACGCCAGAAGTATGTGTAAGTAATTGATGAATCGTTATGCTTTTCTTTTCAGCAGGTGCTTGACCATAAAATTTGCTTAGCTTATCAGATGTTTTTAATTTTTCTTGCTCTACCAATTTTAAAATGGCTGCAGCAGTGAACTGCTTCGTTACTGAACCAATATTAAAAACTGTTGAAGGTGTGTTGAGAATCTTATTTTTTCTGTTAGACCAGCCATAACCTTTTGATAAAATAACATCTCCTTTTTTGGCAACCAACACAGACGCAGCGTATCCATTTTCCACACTACTATTTAAATAGGTGTCAATTTTAGCTTTAAGCTCATTATTGTTATTCTCTTGACCAACTAAGGCATTTGTTCCAAACGCAAATTGAATTAAAAGGATAATGATTGATAGCTGTTTTTTCATGATGTTTTGATTAAGTTTTATACTATTTTTTTCTTATTTCATTTAGAACCCACTCCATCATATTGTCAATCCCTTTAGAGAAACTTTTCCAATCATATTCTATTAGAACATCAGGTTGTATTCCTTGAGTTATGTGATCTTGAAATCTAAAAAGTCGTTTTGAAAAAGTAACAACTATTCCGGAATTCGGAAGTGTAAATTGTCCCATATCCTGATATCCTGTTGGGTTTGAGCCTGTGGGCTCTCCTATAATTTCTGCGTTTAGTATTTGCCTAAATTGTGAAGCATTGCTTGTAGCAGCTGAGAAAGTTACTTTGTCTGTTAATACATAAACTCCAGATTTCCAATCAATACTATCTGCTAAGTTTAGATAATAAGCTAGAAAAATTCCTACAAAAAAATCGCCGCCACCATTGTTTCTTAAGTCAATGACGACTTGTTTAATTTGATTTTCATTTACATAATTTAGAACTAATTCACCAAACTTTTCCATTTCCTCAAAAGAAGGATAGCTTTCGAATTTTATATAAATACCTGATGTGTTTTTTATTGGACTAAACCAAAGAAAATCATGTTTTGAATCGGTTGGTTTTTGTATTTCTGGAATTATAGTTCGGAAAGATTCGAAATCAGTATTTGCATAATAGTCTTTATTATTAATAGCATTTAGCGATATAGTAGATTTTTCATTGGTACTATCATCTAAAAAAGTAAACGCTGCGTTAAATTCATTATGCGTTAATTTTAAACCGAAGAGCAATTCTGATATCATCATATATTCTCCAGTTCGAATAATTTCGGATTGTTTATTTTCTATATACTGAGCTACTTTATTAATTTCTTCGGCTACATCATTAATTTCCTTACCATCAATAGTTGATACTATTTTGCCTAAAAGGTTTTCATATTCTTTGGTTACTTTGACTACTCTCCATTGCCCATTTACCTTATAGATTTCAATTGGAAATAAATGTGTTTCAACGCCTCTTAATGAAAATGCCGTATGACCATCTCCAATTTTTCGAGTTAATCGCATTAAGTCTATAATAACTTCTATATCACTTTTTTTGTTTAAAGTTGATTTAATTTGCTGTATTTCCTTTTCAAAGTCAACTTTGCTAATGGTATTGTATAAGTCAATATGACTTTGTTCTAGATTGGTCTTGTAAAAATCAATGTCTTTAGTCCAACTTTCTATAGCTATTGATTGTGAAAATGTATTAGAACTGATTAAAAAACTTAATGCTGCAATTAAAAACCTTCTCATAATTTTGTTTTTACTATTATATAAGTATTCCTCAAATGTGTATCTCTACTTTTTAGTTGCTATTTCTATTCACTAAAAGCTCTTTTTTCAACTGAACAAAATCTACCCAATAAATATTTCCACTGTCCTCTCCACCTCTATGAAAAAACAAATATTTCCCATCAGGTGATACACTTGGTGTCATTTCACATTGTTCAGTGTTTACCTCAGGTCCCAAATTATATGATTGAGTCCAAACACCATTTTCATTAAAACTGATATATAAATCACAATCTCCATAGCCAGAAGGCCTTTCGCCATCAAATATCAAATAGCTTTCATCTGGGGCTATAAAGGGATGCGCTATCATGGATCCAGAGTTTATTCCCTTTCCCATTTTTATATAATCTGTGTATTTCCCTTTTTGATTAATAGTATAATATATACTGAGCTCATCTTTTGGGTCAGCTCCTTTTTCTTCAGAATTGAAATACAGGTTGCCATTGTCTGCAGCCGTTACATACATTATAAACCGTTCTCTATTCAGTTCTTCTAAAAGCATTGGTTGACTCCAACCATCTTTAATTTTTTTAAGATGCCATTCGTGCAATCCTGATGATGGAATCGTATCGTTAAGGGATCTATTAGTTCCAAAATAGAGTATATCTCCTTTGGGATTGATATGAGGTTCAAAATCCCATGTTTCGTCTGATGAGAAAAATGCTATTTCTGGTTCTGTCCATTGACCATCAACTAATTTCGTAACAAAAATATTATTCCGCTCTTCTGCTTTACGACGTGTAAAATATATTTCTTCCATTTTCGGACTGAACGTAATTGCGAACTCATAATCGTTAGTTGAAATAACTCCTTGCCCAAAAACCAATGGCGTATCTGTTGGTATCTGATCGTTTAGCAAAGTAAGGTTTGATTTTTTATCGTACTTGCACGAGGCTAATATCAAGGTTATAAAAATGGTGAAGACGACAGCTTTTTTCATATACTTAAGTTTTACTGTATTCTATTTTTTAATCTTGTGCATTACCAATTTTACATTATTGCTTCTTAAACCAAACATTTCGAGTACGTCCATTAGACATTGTTAACCCTAAAATATTGCCAGTTTTACTTCTTTTTATTTCTACTATACCAACAGGCGCGTCAGTAGAAAAAATAGTATTATATAATTGATTTAGTTTCATTTTACCATGCCTTGCATGTTCTATATAAATATCAGATTCTTCGTTGAAAATTGAATAACTTGTTTTTAGCTCTGGACTGTAATAGCGTCCAAAAAAGGCAGTCAAGTCATTTGTGTTTTTTTCTATGTTACTTTGAAGAAAAGTAAAAACTCCAGGTAAATTATCTCCTATGTTTATCGTCATTTGATGCGTCTTACTATTAAATGCAACTACTGGTTTTATAGATGGATGCATCATGATAAACGTGTACTCATTTTTTGGGACTAAAGCCCATTCGTTTTTTGCAGAGCTTGAATATCGTAGCGTATCATTTTTTACATAAATTTTACGTCCTGATTTTTCAGAATTACTCCAATAAACACCTTCAAACTGTTTTATTTTTTTATTAGATAACTTAACAAAATCGTGAGTTTGAGGTTCTTTTCTTACCTTTTTTAATGGTTTGTCATTGCTTTTACTTAAAAAGATATCTGAAATTTTATTTGTCTTAGACCCAATACCACTTCTAGAATAATTTGTTAGAATCACAATGTTTAATTGCGCTTCTGGAAACACTCTTGTAATCGCTCTAAATCCACCAACAGATCCTCCGTGCTGAACAACTTTTTTTCCTGCATAACTTTCAATGCGAACACCAAAACCATAGTTTGTTTCAAAACCATTGTTAAGTGGTTGGGTTGATAATAACTTTTTAAAGGCAGATTCCCATTCTTTTTTTGGTATGCTAAAGTTTTCTAGCCAAATATTAAGATCTTCTGTTGTTGAATGCATGTTCCCTGCGCCAAAGTATCCCCAATATTCTATAGCCCGTTTAAATTCATCTCTTAAATTATATGAGGTAGCATTATTAGAAACTACTCTATCATGCTGAGATTCAACATAGGTATTTTTCATCCCAAGAGGCTCAAAAATGTTTTGCTGCATCCATTGTTCGAAACTTATTTCACTCACATTTTCAATGATTTTTGCTAAGAATATATATCCAGTATTGCTATAGGAAAATTCATCACCAGGGCTAAAATTAAGGTCCTTTTGATTTTTAAAAATTCTATATACATTTTCATTAGTCTCTAAATCTGCTGGTCTCCATCCTGCAAGACCTAATAAACCATGAAGATCTCTTAACCCACTAGTGTGATGTAAAAGATGGCGAATGGTTATTTCTTGTCCAAAATCTGGAAGATTAGGAAGAAACTTTCTTGCATCATCATCAAAAGAGAGTTTGTTTTGCTCTTCTAACAGCACAATACCCATAGCCGTGAACTGCTTTGATACTGAACCAATATTAAAAAGTGTATTTTCTGTATTTGGAATGTTATATTCTAAACTAGCTAAACCGTATGCTTTTGAAAAAATAGTTTCTCCATTTTTTGAAATTAAAACTGTACCTCCTGGATGGTTTGGCAAATTCCAAGATGCAAAAAGACTGTCTGTTTTTTCAATTTGTTCTTGGTTAATCTGACCAAAACTATTGATAACAGAAAAGAATACTATGAATGCGATTAAATGATGTGTTTTCACTATTCTAATTTTTTATAAATTATTTCTAATACTAAAATGAGTTATTAAGCATGATTCGTTTAGTTCGAAAAGCAGTAAGATTTGTTTTAAAATGATTTTAATTGTTTTTTAATATTTAAACCATAGTTTTATTGCAATACGTGGCTTTTTCAAAATCTCTTATATTCATTGAAATAATCAGAACATTTGGAAACATTAACTTAAGCTCTGCTATAATTGATTTGGAAAGAAGTGCTTTTTGATTGGTAGTCCTTCCTTCCATAATATTGGCAAAAATGTGTATGAAATCATCTTTGGTATTTCCAATATTATAATGTTTAAAAGGGTTGATTCTCACTTTAATATCACCTTGATCAAAAAGCCCACTAGATTCTGCGATATCATAAACCTTTTGCATAATTTCATTAGGTGTTTTTAAGCTAATGATTTGCTCTGAACAATCGATTATAAAGTGTGGCATAACTATTTGTTTTATATTTAATTAATGAAATTTTATTATGCACCTATTTTAATGGATTAAACATTATGAATACTCACTTTTAAGTGCTTTTATTTTACAAACTTTGAGGGATTGTCTGATTCCAAATACCAGTTTCCGCAGTACGCTTTACAAATTCTGAAAAATCTAGTGCTTTTCTACCCAATACACGTTCAATATCATTAGACACTACTTGATTTTCCTGGTTCCCAAGAACTTCTCTGAATAAGTAACTAAAAAGCCATACGTAGTCTTCTGGTAATCCAGCTGCTTTCATTCCTTCTGTATAGTCTTCAATAGAAATACCTTGAAATTCTATTTCTCTACCAGTAGCATCGGCAATTAATTGAATAGTTTGTTCTAGTGTTAGTTTACGTGGTCCCGTCACTGTAATAGTTTGATTATTATAAGCATCATCCATAAGAACTTTAGCTACGACATCGGCGATATCATCTGCATCTACAAATGGGATTTGCGTTTCCGCCATAGGTAAAGCCACATGACCTGCTAAAATGGGTTCTAAAAAGAAACTTTCGCTAAAATTTTGGTTGAACCAAGAAGCACGTACCAACGTATAGTTCAATCCTGAGTGAGCCACAATATCTTCACAGGCTTCGGCTTCAGTTTCACCTTTGCCCGAAAGCAATACCACTTTTTCAAGTCCTTCTTTTAATGCTACTTCGGTTAATGCAGCAATAGCTTCTTTTGCTCCAGGAACTGCAAGATCTGGATAATACGTAATATATGCGCGATCCATACCTTTCAATGCTAAAGTATAGGTGTCTGGGTTATCCCAATCAAAGGAAGGCGAGTTACTTCTAGATCCAACTCTTACGTTATGGTTTTGTTTTTTTAATTTGTCTACTACGCGGCGACCAGTTTTACCTGTTCCTCCGATAACTAAAATATTTTCTGATTCCATTTTTCTATTCGTTTTAAGATTAATTATGATGCTTCAATAGGCTGAAGCGTTTTTGATGATTTGTTCTACTATTTTTTTGTTTCTATAAATACTGCAAGTAGCGATAACATAAATGCCATAACCGCAAAAACAGTTCTTATAAGGTGAAAACGATTCCATTTTGTTTCATAAAAAGCTCTGAAAGCTTCAATTTTATCAGAGTTTAATTCGGCAAGTTTCAAGAGATCTAATTGATTGTTTAAAGGAACGTTGCCCAAGGCTGTGACACCGACGGTACCAAATAAATAAAAAATAGAAGCTGACAGCATCAACCAAAAGGTCATTTTGCTGACATGAAATTGATAGATACTTGCGATACTCAGAAATACTATACTTCCAAAAAAGATTAGAAAAAATCTAGGATTAAGAATAGCGCGATTAATACTTTGCATAGTCTCCAAATAAGTCGGATCTGCTAATTTTTGAGTGCCCGGAATTACGGATACTGACCATGCATAAAATAGGCCTGCTGATAGTCCGGTTAAGATAACTGAACCAAAGAGAATGAATGATTTTAGTGATAGTTCCATATTGTTATTGGTTTTTTATCGATGTAATCCAGGTTAGTAATTGTTGATGGTCCTCAGTGCTGAGTTTGATTTTTTTACCCTTAGGCATTCTTTTTTTTATAAATACTTGCTTGTAAACATCTTCTGCCCAATTATCCATATTTAATTTTGTGAAAAGCCTACTCTTGTTTCTAGTTTTATGACATACATTGCACTTGGTTTCTAGAATAGAGAATGCCTTATCTTTATATGAATCTTTTCCACTATAAGCAATAGCCATGTCTTGACTTGAACTTTCAACTTGCTCAGTTTTGTTAAATAGATAAGATGTCAGAAGTGTAATTATGATAATCAGATATTTCACAAGTACTAACATATTTAAGGGTCTGTTCATTTCTGAAGCAAAATTCTGAAATATGATTAGGTTATAATTGACTGTATAAGACAATGTTTTGACCTTTTAAGCCAAAGAGGAAGAATATTAGGAATTTCTATAATCAACAGGTGTTTTACCTGTCCATCTTTTAAAGGCACGGTTAAAGGAGCTTTGTTCTGAAAAACCTGTTTCAAAGGCAACTTGAGCAATACTAGTATTAGGTTTTCTTAGAAGAAATTTAGATATCTCAATTTGTTTCTTTTTAATTAAATCTCGAAAGGTAAATCCTTTTTCAGAAAGTCTTCTGGTTAAGGTTCTGTTACTCATTCCAATAATTTCACTAATTTCAGTTACACTCGGAATACCGCTAGGAAGCGCATCTTTAATTAATTTTTCAATATCTGATACAATTTTGTCTGAACCCATCTCAATACCTTCTGTAGCCTCCTTTACGCGTTCTAAAAGAAACTTATTAATACTGGTATCGGCTTTTACCGTTGGCAGATTAAGATCTTCTGTTTTATAAGTTAAATAATTATTAGATTGATTAAATGCAATAGGGCATCTAAAAGCCTCTTTATAACTAATTAAATCTTTAGGTGCGTTATGCTTAAACGCTACCTTAACAGGTAAAATATCTGAATTGCTAAGGGCTTGAAGCACAACTACAGATGCTGACAATGTAGCTTCATTAGATAACTCTAAACCTCGTCTATTTGCATCTCTAAGAAGATATACTTTTGATATGTCCGCTTGTTGTTCAACTTTAAAGATATAAGTATCAGATAATAATTTAAAATAACGTTCACTTCTATAAAATATTTCTCCAGCCCAAGAACAAGTTTTCCAAGCCAATCCCAATAAACCATAGTCTTCAATTTTCATTTGTTGTCCTACTCGAACAGAGAACCCTGGATTCAAGTTTTCATCGAGTAATTCGTGAAGTTCAAAAAAATGACTTGCAGGAACAGCATCAAGATTATCTATTTCATTAATTGGAGTAGGTAAGGATTTGAGGATATTTTTATCCAATCCTTCAGCTAGAGCAGAATTTATAACTTTACGATATAGATTAATAGAAATATATTTCAAAAATGATAATTTGAAACTAAATTAAGGAGATAAGGGCAATCTTATGTAGTTGGGTGTTATTTAAATAATAAAAATGCTTTGATACAATAACCACTTGTTTAGCTGTTTTTCTATACAATCTACTTTATGTGTATCATATATTTCTATTCTAAGTTGATTTAGACTGGTTTTTAAATTCAAAATTATTCCTTGTGATATTTTGTTTACTTGTTTTAAGTTACATTTTAATTGTCACATTTTTGTACCTAAATATATTAAATACGCAGTAATTATCAGAAATCATTTTCTGATAAGGGGAAAGTAATTCGCAAAAAGAAAACTAGGCTTTTTTTCACATTAATAAATTATCAAAATGTGTTACATCGTACACTGTTTATGGCGAAGTGAGGCGCTCCTTACCGGAAGCCATAATTTCGCCTCATTTGCTATACACGCCTTAAGTTTACAATCTATCAAAATAGACAATAAACAGAAAATACAAAAGAGAGGGATAAGGTTAATATACACGCAGAGACTTAATATCTTGACAACATTGAAAATCCCTTCTATTTACTCCATAGATTTCGTACAGT
>Ga0316204_10005394_pt1 | contig 21151 bp, 25 predicted proteins | sample 6monrhotite_MG_2_FD_205661 | JGI IMG/M metagenome (GOLD analysis project Ga0316204, IMG submission 205661) | Microbial mat bacterial communities from mineral coupon in-situ incubated in ocean water Damariscotta River, Maine, United States -... | ecosystem: Environmental > Aquatic > Marine >... | reverse complement strand
AAATAGATACAGGCGTGGGATCGGCAGACGTCGGCGAATAAACGGCCAAAAAAGCAGTGCTGCAATCGCTGCACCAATAGGGATAAACAGTAAGGAATGACTAAAATGACGATGATATTCAATATTTAATAGTGGGTCGTTAGACGAGTAAATCAGGAAATCCAGATCGGCTAACAAACCCGCGATGACTCCGACTACTGAGGCCAATTTTTTCTCGTCTTTTCTGGCAAAGGATTGCGCCAAAACGCCGCCGAGCAAGCCCTGGGTGACTATATCCATAACATATTAATAAGATGAATTAAATTTGAGGGGAAATACTGTAATTTCATGATGCACTATAGTAATAAAAATAACACGAATAATAAACTCGTTTAGGTAATATGGCAGAAAGTAGTGGAACAAACTATCTTTTAATCAGGGGGCGCAAATATTGTTATAGTCTGAAATTGTATTGAAACCTGGACCCTCGTACAATTTTATTGCTGATTATCTTTTCACATAAGGGAGAGGAGTATGTTCGGGAATCCATCATTAATTACTCGAATTGCCATTGGCAAGGCAATTGGTTTTTTATTTGGGCTGGCCGGGTTTATCCTGTTACCTTATTTTTTACCAGAAGCCAGTCTATTACTTCGTTGGGGATTATTGTTATGGTATACGACGGTTGGGGCAATTATCGGTGTCTTTGGCGTGTTTGCCTATCATCCGATATTGAAGCTGCCTTTTCCATGGTGGTTTCGTGCGCCGCTAGTTGGGGCCTGGATGAACTTCGTGCTGACATTTTTCGCTTATGATGATATGGCTTTGGTACTCGCTAGCATGTTTGGAGAAGCTGGTGTGTTAAGTTCACCGTTCTGGTTTACCGCTGAAGGTGCCCTGGTGGGGATAATTATAGGCTTCTTTGCCACTCGATATGGCGGCGAAGGTAAAGAGACAGTCGGCAAGTAAGCATAACAAATAAATTCAGGGTAACGGCAGAATGTCAAAACTATCAAAATTAACTAAAGGAGATAAGCTTCATGTGAGGCATGATAATAAAGAACTGGTTATAACCATCACCCACATTGAAATGGAAAAAGGCACTGCAACGGTGAATTTTAAATGCAGTGGTGATGAAGATATCCAGATATTAACCGAGTTTAAAACAAAGACCAGAAAAAAAGGCCGTACCGGTAAACTGGACGGTTATAATAAAGGTCGAGGCTGGTCAAAAGGTAGTCAAGTGCTTAAAAAGTAATTGCTGTAGTTAAAAAATTCCTTAAGGGTTTTGTCGATCAAGGAGATGATTATGACAAGAAAAATTAATGATGCAGGTTTGGACCTCATTAAGACATTCGAAGGTTTACGGCTTTTATGTTATGACGATGGTGTCGGTGTGGCGACAATAGGTTATGGTCATACGCGATCAGTCAGCCGCAGTGATATTGGTCACAGGCGCATCACCAAAGAGAAGGCCGAAAAATTACTGCAGGATGACGTGTCTACCTCTGAACGTGCCGTCGAACAATATATTTCTGTGGCGCTCAATGATAATCAATTTGCAGCACTGGTCAGTTTTACCTTCAATCTGGGTGCTGGCAGTCTGAAGCAAAGTACCTTAAGGCGCAAACTGAATACCGGGGATTATGATGCCGTGCCTTCAGAACTGGCCAGATGGGTCAGAGCAGGAGGGCAGACCTTAAATGGCCTGGTAAAACGCAGACGAGCCGAAGGGGAGCTGTTTACAACGCCGGTTAGTCGTGTTGGTGAAGATACTGACAACATCATGCCACATCGCCTGGATGTTCCGGATGGACCGATCATAAGAGGCTATTTGTCAGACCAGAGTATTGCTCTGGAACGGGGCAGCGTGGATGATCAGGGCAGTGCCAATTATGCTCATCTAAATCAGAATGCGCCCGACGGTTATGTCGTTGAACTGCAGACTGATCTATTAGCCCTTGGTTTTGGCGGTATCAACGTCGATGGTGCGTTTGGCAATAAAACCCGAAAGGCTGTCATGGAATTCGAACGCAAGGCAAAGATTTTTGTTGATGGCATTGTTGACCGAAGCACTACAGATAATATTGCTTTATGGCTCAAGGAAGGGCATACCAAGACCGATCCGCCTGGTGTCAATAATGACGATTTAAGGCTGCTGACTGACGGTACAAAGATGATCGCTCCAAGGGTGCCTCACTTTAGTCAGGGGGATGCCCGTTGGGGGCAGCGGGTACTGGGACGAAGCTCCAGTATTTCTAAACAGGGATGCGCCATTACTTCAATCGCTATGATCCAGAAATTCTATGGTCGGGATGTCGAACCTGGAAGTCTTGATGTTTATCTGGATAACCATGACGGCTACCACGGCAATTCAGTTATTTGGAGTGTGGCCGGCAAGTTTAAGGAGACCCGGACAAAAAAATTGAAGTATTTCCGAAAGTCGGGTCGAGAGTCTGACTTGATTAAGATTATTAAACAACGGGTGGATAACAATTTACCAACCATGGCGCGTGTCGATTATGGTATAGATGGCGATCTGACCTACAATCACTTTGTGGTTTGTGTGGGGGTGACTGAAGAGGGTGATATCATCATGAACGATCCGGCAACGCGCAGCGGTGATGGCTATCAAAATCCGGCTGATGATAATATTATTCAGCAAACTTCCCGTAAGAGCGGCTATCGTATTGTACAATTGGATTTTTATGATCCGGCCGTGTGAAAATTTAAGTATGAATACTTCTACAGACGTTGATAGAAAATCATTGATTGAATTATTTCATGATGTACAACTTAGGTCGGTTTCTAATTAAATAATATAAGCCATTGATTAATAATAAATAATAGTAGAAAAAATTCTATTCGAGGATTTGGCATTTTGAGTCTTCATGCTCCAAACTGGATAAAGCTCTAGAATTGTCCTGTAGCTAATTAAGTATGCAATCACGCATCAACCGTGTTGCTATATTGACGTTTTTGATTCGTAATGCTGAGCTAAATGCACTTGAAGCGTAAAGCAATTATATGAATGCCTGCTATCACACAATCAGCATTGTTTGTTAGAAGAAAAGGGGCTTGCTTGCCCCTTTTTTATATAAAGATTATCACATCGATGTTCTAATTAATCATCATTTTTATCTTTATCTTTATCGTCATGCTTTTTATTTGCAACAAGATTGATGACTTGCAAGTCTTTAGCTACTTTAATTTTGCCATAATAACCCTGTGCACGGATGGTCTGTTCAACCTGTTCCAGACGCGGTTCGACAATCGGGGTAATATGCGATAGCAGTAATTTTTTTGCTCCGGCTGCTGCTGCAACTTCACCAATTCGGCTTGGACTGGTGTGCAGCACATGAAACACCGGATTAGGCGGTAAATCATCGGTAATGGCGGTATCATAAACCAGGAGATCGGCATTCTGGGCAATGGTGATCATATTATTGTTTTTAGAGCCGGTATCGCCAGAATAGACAATGCTGTGGCCTTTGTATTCAATGCGAAAAGCAAGCGCAGGGACCGGGCCGTGATCAACCGCTATCGCCTGAATCAACAAACCATCCGGGGTCTTCAGCACTTCCTCTAAAACTGCACCATTGACCATAGAATTTAAATCATGCGCTATGTAATTGAACTTACTTTGATTGTTGCTGATCGCGCTGGCGAAAATATTAAGGTAGCGCTCAGTACCGCCGTTAATATCATAATGATCGTGAGCATATTCAGTAGTATCGGGATATTGTGGCGTTGGGTTGTTAGGGAAAGGAATACCATTGGCTTTTGGTCCATAGATATGGATGGGCGAAGTACGTGCTGTTCCTGCCAGATTATTATGAAAATAGATGGTCTTGATCGCCGCAGACAGATCACCGGTATGATCGATATGCAGATGGCTCAGCAGCACGATATCCAGGTCTTTAATATTGAGTCCGCTGGCGGCCAGGCGTTGAAAAGCCCCTCCGCCAATATCCATTAAAACCCGTGGTTCACCATCAGCAAAGACCATATAACTGGCACTGGCACGTCCACTGGGAGTCGCAACCGGTCCCCCGGAACCCAGTACCATAATAGAAAGCGGACCCTCTACCTTGTCAATTGCGAGTTTGTGATGTTTTTTATCGGCCCAGGCGGGATTGAGTGAAATGCTTGACAGCAATAGAACGAGAATAGCGAATTGTTTTGTAAGCTTCATGTGTATATCTCCATATCATTTTATTATTATATATTTCCATTGAACAATGATTTGTTTCAAGTTAAGCAATTTAACATTTTATTAATTGAGTATGCAAAATTTTAAACCCGCGCTGCCATGAGCGCGGTTAAACATTTTTAGGATATAAGTTTTCAGACCGTTTGAATTAAGGTATGTTGAGTTGAAACTGTTTGACGTTATTGTGAATTATTTAATAAATATATTATTGTATTAAAAATATATTCAATGTCTTATAAATCTGATAACATTTTTACTTGATGATTTTATATTGCCAATATTAACCGAAAATTTCTTTTTCATTTAACCATATTAAATCAATACCAGCAGACGATATCATCAAGCGGTTGCCGGGTTTTCTCTCTTTGCGGATCTTTTCGATAACCAAAAGCAACCATATAAGCGATCCGGTATTGTGTAGTATCAATGTTGAAATCATCAGCTAATAGCTGATTGATTTTTTCTTCGACAAAACCCTCTATAGGACAGCTATCGATTTTTATAAAAGCGGCAGCATTCATCATATTGGCTAAGGCGATATAGGTTTGTTTGGTCGCCCAATCAAAAAATACTTTGTCACTTTGAATCAGGTTAAAATCTTCTTCCTGGAAAGTTTTATAAAAGTTTCTTCTTTTATTACGGGCATCTTCTGGAATATGGTGGATATCGTTCATAATATGTTCGATATAATCACTATCATAACGCATGCTTTCAGGGGTTCTTGCAAGAGTGATAACAAAGTGACTGGCGGTAGGAAGGGTACCTTGAGCACCCCAGGTATGAACTTTAAGTTTTTCCCTTAACGCCATATCCTGTACCACGAGAAACTTCCAGGGTTCAAAACCAAATGAGCTGGGGGACAGCCGGGCTGCTTCGAGAATAAACTGGAAATCTTCATCCGGAATTTTTTTGTTTTCGTCAAATGTTTTACAGGCGTGACGAAATTGCATCATTTCAATAAATTGTTCTTTCATTATTTTACTAATAAAACTTCAGGTATGGTGGTATGTTTTTAATTAATAACAACTTGCGTTTTAGTCTGGTCAATAGCACTTTTGACAATATCGAGATGATTTCTGGATAGATTCAGTTCTTGAATGGAAAGATTTTGCTCAATTTTGTCTCTGTATCTTTGAGCTCGTAAGCTGCCATTGTCTATTGCCAGGGTAAAAAACACATGGCTTTGCAAATAATTTTTCTGTTTTGCATGATATTTTCCCAGTGCTATCTGAGCTTCAACATCATTATTGAATGCGGCTTTAAGATAGTAGGAAAGTGCAGTTTTAAGATTTTTTTCTATACCCAGTCCGTTCTCATAAAGTTGACCCAGAACAAAATTGGCATCAGCTAAGTTATGAATAGCATCTGCCATACATGTTTCTAATGCAGACGGGTAATTCTGTTGTTCAAATAAAGTCGTACAAGATGATGCGTTACTACTATTGGAGACTGATAAAAGCAGCGTAAATGGAAAAACCAAAATCTGTTTTTTTAAAAACATGAAGAATTACCCGATATTATTATTTTTTATAGGTCCTCCTGGACCCTTAACTTAAACTTATTGTAGATCAATAAATTATTTAATAAAAGTTTCTCTGCGTGCCAATGTCATGAATTACAATTCTTGTATAATCATATAGGTAAATAATGATATTTTAAATCATGATGATTGCTTGATAAATCTTTCTATATCAATTATTTTCAGGTATACATATAAGTATGACCAAGTGTTAAAAATGTGGAGAACAGAATGAGAAAAGAATTGTATGGATTAATGATGTTATTAATCTTCATGCCAGTATATGCTGCTGATAGTGATGATAAACGTTTTAATGAAATGGAAGCAAAAGGTATATTTGGCAAGGTTAAATTCAATATGATTGTCTCCTGTTACACAAAAATGAAGCCAACTTCAAAAACCGTCAACCTGGAAAATTTAAAAGCACGGTTTCCTGACAAAGTAGCAGCTTGCACCTGCTTTGAAAATGAACTATCAAAAACAACCAACAGACAAATATTTGATGATAGTAAACGTGCATATGAGCTTAATCAGGAAAGGGTAAAAGCAACGCAGGAAAATGATACGGCCAAGCTGATTGTGATATCAGAAAAGGAAAAAGAATTTGAACCGTTTATGGCGGTTATTGTTGAAAAGTGTGGTTTAAATAAATAATTACTGGCTTAAGTGAAGAATGACTATTGCAGGCACTGTTTAAAAACTCCTGATTATAGCCATTCCCGAAAAGTAAATGGTAATACTTATTGGCTTTATTCTTTATCAGATTTACAGGTACTGATTCCAAGGATAGGGTACAGAGGACAGAAATTGAAAAGTCCTGTCAGTAAAGGTACCAGACCTACCCAGCCCCATGGGTTCATTGCTGGAATGAGAAATACTGTAGCAATTAGAACGATACCAACAATAATACGTAACACTTTGTCTATTCCACCGACATTTTTCATAATGAGCTCCTTTGCTTTATTAATCTTAATTGACTAGGTTATATGAACAGCATTGTGCCAGACAAAACGGCAACGTTAAGTGATAATGTCACTTAAAACCTATATTAGGTCAAAAATATAAGTCAAAAACATATAAACGATGCTTCTCATTATGACAGTAATGTGGCCAGGGCATCATAATTTCTGATTTCAATTTTGCCACGACTAAGTTGTACCCAGCCTTTGTGTTCAAATTCCTTTAATTGTCGACTGATAACTTCTCTTGCGGAACCCAGTTCAGTAGCCAAAGCCTGATGTGTAGAACGGATTGGCGTATTGACCGAACCATTTTCCAACAGGTATTTAGCCAATCTTAAATCCAGTTTGGCAAAGCTGATCTCTTCAACCAGACTAATTAATTTAATCAGGCGTTCGCCGTAGGAATTAAACACCTGTTTTTGAAATGCGTTCGATTCATTCATATATTGCTCAAAAACAGGTTTAGGAATCGCCAGCGCAACGATATCCGTTTCTGTAACGCCTTCAGCGGGGTATTCCTCGGAAGAGATTAGGCAACTGGTTGTCAGAACACAGGAGCCACCACTGGTGATATGATAAAGAACAATTTCCCGGCCATTTTCAGCACGGGTGAATACTTTTACTGAACCGGAAATGATCAGTAAATAATTAAGACAGGGATCACCCTGATGAAAGAGCGTTGTGCCTTCCGGGATGGTTATCTGTTGCGAATTATTAAGAATATTGATGCCATTTTTATCAACAGCTGCACTGAGTTTTGGAAAAAGACGCAGAATCGTATTAGTTAGTTCCATGTTTTTTGTTTATCAACCTTCATCAAACACAAGTTTATGGTTTTTTCTTAGTATAGTGAATAGTATAGCGAAACTTTCACAAGCTGTATCAAGATACTAAAAACAATTTCCGAACTTAACAAAATAGATAAGAAACAGTAAATCTATTGAGCCTTCCTGACACTGTATAACGTTGATTTTAAAAAATCTATTAGCAATAAATATCTTATTAATCATAAGGGTATTTGGTATTTCCCATAAATTTTTCATGGTTATAAAAGTCTTGACAGTTTCATAGTATTATTATTTAATAATATACTGTTTTACTAGGTTGTTATTTTATATTGATTCTTAAGTGGAGAAACATCTATGAAAAAAATACTCATCTTGCTGTTCAGCGTCATACTGGCTTCGGCAATAACAGGCGTAAGTGCAGATACATCAACACTGGACTGGTCTAATTTGAAAGATAAGAAACAGACCTCACTGGAACTGTACATGACTCCAGCACAGGCCTATGAACATATGCAGACTAAGGGTGATAAAAGCCTGTTCCTGGATGTTCGCAGCCGACCTGAAGTCAATTTTCTGGGTATGCCGACGGTAACTGATGCGAATGTTCCTTATATGAAATTAAGTGAATGGTATGCCTGGAACGAAAAAAAGAATAATTTCAAAATGGAAGTAAATTCTGACTTTGCTGATGGCGTGGAAGCGAGTTTACAAAATAAAGGTTTGACTAAAAACGACACCATTATTCTGATCTGTCGTTCAGGTTCCCGCAGTTCTAAGGCTGCTGACCTGTTAACCAGTTTAGGGTATACCAGTGTATATAGTGTTCCCGAAGGTTTCGAAGGTGACAAAGCTAAATCTGGACCTAACAAGGGTCAGCGGGTAGTTAATGGCTGGAAAAATTCCAACTTACCCTGGAGTTATTCTTTGTCATTAAACAAAATGTATAAAGTGGCTGAGTAACCACATTAATAGTTGATTTATATTTATTACCACTAAATGAATATGAAAGAACTATCGTTGACATTTTTAGATAGTTCTTTCATTTTTTTCTTAACAATCTGTAATAGCGGGCAGATCAGATTCCTTCAGACCTTAAATTTTTCACTTGTTTAAATAATAAAAAACCACTCCATAAAAGTGCCATCAAAATCATCATTGTGCCAATGAAAAAAGATAGTCGGGCAATTAATTGATCATACTGAAGCAGTCCTGTTTCAGTTAGCAGATATTCCCAGTCATGAAATCCATAAGGTGATGTGTGTCCGGTATTGCCACCCAATAATGGCAACACCCCAGCCCTGGCATCGTTGATATATGGGGCAATATCAAGAAAGTTCTGACCCAGCCACCATAAGCAAATGGCGGCACCAAAGGTGTTACGGTATTTAAACAAAAATGTCCATAAACAAAGAATGGGTATCAGCATTTGTCCCAATGTGCCACCCAGTGATGTGAGAAACGAGCCAAAAGGACGAAAGATAATATGGCCTGCTTCATGAAATGGCAGGTTAATAAGGTGCATAAATGATTCCCCGACATAATTGCTTTCAATGGAGGAAAAAATGAATAACCAGCCCCAGCTAAAAATAATTAAAAAACTTAAAATTCGTCCTGCTAAATATAATGGGTCGGTTGTGTCTTCAACATAAAAGAACAGGGTTGACCAGTCATAACTCTTTATTCTTTCTATCAGTGATTGCGTATAGACAATAGAAGAATCTGATTGCCTGTCTTGTGTTTTATCCTGAGCATGATATTTTAAATATTTATCAAAATAAATCCCGCATTTGGGACATGAGCTTAAATTGTCATTTTGCTCAAAGTGGCATTTAGGACATATCATGCGGGTATCGTTTCTTGCTCTGTTTGCCATTTACTTTGGCCAATTAAACGGATAGCAGTGAGTCTAGTTTTTCCTGCATACCTCTTTTGCCTTGTAGCCCCCCGGTATGTATCGCAACAATTTGACTGCCTTTGGGAAAATAATCTTGCTTGATTAATTCAACAATAGCATACATCATTTTCGCTGTGTATATTGGCTCAAGCTCCAGGGCATATTTTTTTTCAAAATCCTGGATAAAAAAGGCCAGAGACTGGGTTACTTTACCAAAACCACCAAAATGGTAGTCATAAAAGAGCTGCCATTCTGGTTGCCGGGTCAATGCTTTTTGTCTGTCCAGAAGGGTATGGATTGCCTGCTCCAGAAATTCACCACCTTTCATGGCTGCAAAGCCCAGGACCCTGGTTTGCTGCTGGCATGCCTGAGCCAGGCCGGTGATGATTCCGGCGACAGTGCCACCCGTACCCACTGGGACACAAACAAAATCGGTGTGTGCAGGAATAAAGGCAGCAATTTCAGCGGCTCCTTTAACGGCCAGTTCATTGGTACCGCCTTCAGGCACCAGATAAAATTGCTCCGGTGGCTTGAAGTCAGTTTTTTTCGGTTTTTGTTTATTAGAGAATGGTGCATCATTTGTTATCATGTCACCGAGCTGCTTGATAACCTCGGGAGTATGTTTATTGCGATATGTCTGACGATCCACATAATAGAGTTTCATACCCTGAGCCACGACGTCAGCCAAGGTGGGATTTAGCGGCAAATGCTGTTCACCGCGAATGATACCTATGGTGTTAAAACCGTACGTTTTACCGGCAGTCGCCAGGGCGTGGATATGATTGGAGTAGGGTCCGCCAAAACTTAAAAGCGTCTGGTAACCCTGATTTTTTGCGGCAATAAAATTATGTTTTAACTTGAACCATTTATTGCCGGAAATAACCGGATCGGTCTGATCCGTTCGCAATATAGACAGGGATAACTGCTTTTCCAGCAGTAAGGGATCATTTATGACTTTCAGGGGAATGGATTGATGCGCTTCTGGAAACATATATAAATCATATTATAATAGCGGTGAATTGTAATATTAAATCAAAGTCCAACAGCAATTACTATATAGAAAATGAAAAACCAGTTACCACTTTCTTTTCAAGCTCCTGAAAACGCCTCTTTTGATAATTTTATAGCAGGGGACAATAAACAATTGATATTTTCCCTGGAAAATGAAAGTGAACCGTTAATCTTTTTATGGGGAGAAAGCGGTTCAGGAAAAAGCCATCTATTACAGGCCATAACAACGGCTTATCTATCCATGAACAAAAATGCTTTGTATATTCCTATGCAGGTGGATGATGAGTTTACACCGGAATTACTGGATGGTTTGGAGGTGATGGATCTGGTCTGCCTTGATGACCTTGATAATATTGTCGGCAATAAAGACTGGGAAACGGCATTATTTCATTTTTTTAACCGTATACGGGACAGTGGCGGGCGTTTAATTCTGGCGGCCAATAATAGTGCTCTTAATCTGGGGATCCATTTGCCTGACTTAAGATCGCGCTTAAGCTGGGGGCTGACCTATCAGGTTAAGTCATTAAATGATAAAGATAAAGTTAAGGCTCTCAAGCTCCGGGCTCATCAACGTGGCTTTGAAATGAGCGATGAAGTGGCCAGCTATCTAATGAAACACACTACTCGGCAAATGTCAGTTCTAATAAAATTACTGGATAAGCTAGATTATGCTACTTTGGCGCAACAAAGAAAGCTTACCATTCCTTTCATAAAAAGTTTTCTGGTTTCTGCTTAACATCAATAATTTAATCCGCTTCAGTATCATTGCTTTTGCTTGCTTTAAGCTTTTTTGACTCCTGTTTGAATACACGGGCATATAGAACACATCCCAGATACATCATTACTGCGGCCAGAGATTCCAGTACTCCGGCGTACCAGGTTTCAGGATAGGCTGAAACTTCAGAAATACCGTGGGCAAAATAGGCCAGGCTAAGAAAACTCGCCCATTGAAAGGTATAGGTATTACCGTGTAACAGGCCACGTAATGGAAAGAGCAAGGGAGTGACGATGACAAGAAGCACCAATGCTGTTGGAAAATGTCTTGATGGAATTAACCAGAGAATATTGACGAGCAAAATTACAAATAGTGAAAAATAACCGCTTAATGCCAAATTTTGATAAAAAAGCAGTTTTCTTTCTTTTTCAGAATGATTTTCAGACATGGCTAATGAGCAGATTCAAGTTTTTGTGCAATTTCAGCCACGCGCTGACCAATGGCGATACACAGATTTTTTTCATCGCTACTAATGGGCTGATTGCTGTCTTTACCGGCCAGGTGACTGGGACCATAAGGCGTACCGCCGGTCGTGGTTGATAATAATTCAGGTTCGCTATAGGGCGTGCCAACCAGCAACATACCATGGTGCAATAAAGGTATCATCATGGACAACAGGGTGGATTCATGGCCGCCATGCATGCTGGAGACCGAGGTAAAAACACCGGCAGGCTTGCCTGATAAATGACCAGCCATCCAGTTTGCGGAGGTGCTATCAATGAAATGTTTCATAGGCGTCGCCATATTTCCAAAGCGGGTAGGGCTGCCCATGACCAGACCTGAACTGTTGCTCAAATCATCACTAGAGACATAAGGTGCGCCTTGATCAGGGATGCTGCTTGCTGTTGCTTCACAGATACTGGAGACTTCGGGGACGGTTCTTAACATGGCAGACATACCGGAGACTTTTTCTACTCCGCGAGCTACCAATTGAGCCATCTCAGCGGTGGCACCATGACGTGAATAGAATAACACCAGGATCTGTGACATAGTATTCCTTGATATCGGATAAAAAATAAGCAGCTTTGTATTAATTTATAGTAAAAAACGTAAAATTTGCGTTAGAAGCGTGATATTGTACACTAAAGTCAGTTATTTTGGGCTATGTTAGTACATTATTTTATGTTTATAAAGATTGATTTTTAAATGCTTTTCTTGACACTTTTACAGGTCAATGGTACCTTTTACTTCAAGGTCAAAAAATTATAGGTTTATACGCTTACAGGCGTTATAAATTTACCTAAAAGTGATCATTGTAAAATGAACGCTTACACATACAAGAGTGGCCGATTCAATAAATTCAGGAGTCATTAAAATAATGAAATTAAGAAAATATGCTAAGTTTCTGGGGGTGGTTACTTTAGCAATGGGTCTTGCTACCGGTTGTTCAAGTACCGGTTCAAAAGATAGCATGGCCAAGAGCGGAGATCCAGCTGTTAAGCAAGCGATTTCAGAAGCTAAAGCAGCGAATTCTGCCGCCACTAAAGGTGGCTACGCATGGCGTGATACAGGCAAGATCATCAAGAAAGCTGAAGAAGCTATGGCTAAAGGTGATAATGCAAAAGCGACTTCTTTAGCTAAAAAAGCACTGGATCAAACCGAAATGGCTAAAAAGCAAAGCATTGAACAGGATAAGGCGATAAAAGCGCGCTTTAACTAATCATAGATTTTGCAAGTTGTAAGTAGAAAAGGGGCGATAAGCCCCTTTTTTTGTTTTACCAGAAATTTTTTTAGGTATACTGATAACTGACCAGGGCCTATAACGGTATGTTTTTTTAATGAAGTATATAAAACTGATAGGGTGTTTTTACTTTTTTGTTTTGCAACGTTTTTTTCGACAACGCTGTACTGAAATCGCTTCGTCCCTGAGTTACACTTCATTATTATCTCTGGTACCGCTGATGGCTGTTTTTTTTGCCGGCTTTTCTTCGTTTTCTGTCTTTCAAGAGTTGTTTCAAGAGGTACAGCATTTTGTTTTTGCGAATTTTGTTCCTTCTTCCAGTGAGGTGATTCAGGATTATCTGGAGCAATTTGTCGGCAAAGCATCTAAATTGACGCTGGTTGGTTTAATCAGCCTGTTCGTTATCGCCCTGATGCTTATGTGGCAAATTGACAAGGCATTCAATCAGATTTGGGGAGTGAAAAAAAGCAAGAACATCATGCGCACCTTTTTAACCTATTGGGCCACTCTGACGCTTGGACCATTGTTTATAGGTATCAGTTTGATGGTGACCTCCTATATTACCTCATTACCTTTAATTACCGGTGCCGCTGATTCCATTGGTTATAGAGCTGAAATTTTGTCACTGGTGCCAATGGTTTTGACTCTATGCGCTTTTACCCTGATAAATGTCATTGTACCCAATACCAGAGTCACTGTTTTTCACGCTTTTGTCGGTGGTATGACATCAACTATATTATTTGAACTGGCGAAAAAGTCTTTTGCCTTGTATATCAGTTACAATACTACTTATTCAAGTCTTTATGGCGCTTTAGCAACCTTGCCCATTTTTCTGATCTGGATTTATATTTCCTGGCTGGTTACCCTGTTGGGGGTAATGACCGCTCGTTCTATGTCCTTATTTGACTTTACAATGTCTGATCAGAAATATTCCAGCAATCAATTTTTAGCCGCGTTTCATGTATTAAGAATCCTGTCACGAGCCTCACAAAATGGTCAGTCTCTTAATGAAAAACAGATTTTCAATGAATCCATGTTGCGTAGTACAAAAAATCTGGACAGTATTCTCAATGAATTGGAGAGTCTTGACTGGATTCGTAAAACTGAAAATGAACAGTGGGCGCAAGCCAAAGATCTGGATTCGGTGACATTATGGCAACTATATAAGGAATTACCCTATTCTCTACCAAAATACGTTACAGAGGAACCTTTATCCAGTATCATTGGTCAAAGTAATAAGTTACTGGCCAAAGAGCTGGATACCCCGATTAAGAGCCTGTTTGCACGCTATGATTAGAACACCTATTTATATCAGAAGACCTATGAAACACAAAAACTTTCAGATGCCATCGATTTTAATTGCCCTGGTATTATTTCTTGTACCTGTTTCGGTTCTGGCGGTGGATTTTGCTTTTACTGATTCTGAAGGCAAAGAGAATAAACTGTCCCAATATAAAGGCAAGTGGGTTCTGGTTAATTTTTGGGCGACCTGGTGCCCGCCATGCCGTAAGGAAATACCGGAACTTTCTGATTTTCATCTGGAAAATGAAGATGCGGTGGTTATTGGTGTTAACTATGAGCCAGGGCTCAAAGATGAGCGCCTGAAAAAATTTATGGCTGTTTATCTGATTTCTTATCCCGTGACCAGGGTCAATGATGCTATTATTGATGCTGTAGGACAACCGCGAGGTTTACCGACATCGGTTCTGATTAATCCCCGCGGTGAAATAGTAAAAACGATTTCTGGTATGGTCACTGATAAAACATTAAATCAGATCATTGCACAATACGAAAAAAAACAATAATTGGAGGATAGAATGTTGTCACAGAACATTCCTTTTTGGTGTGGTACGCAAACTAAATCAAACCGCAGATCTCTATCAGGTGCTGTAATTTTATTTTGCAGTTTGTTTTTTGTCTTAAATAGTTATGCGGCAAGTCCCCGCAGTCCTGAGCAATATTTTTTTGATTCAACCTTTGGTGATTTTACTGAAGAATTGGCCAATGCCAAAGAGCAGGGTAAAAAGGGAGTTATGATATTTTTTGAAATGGATGAATGTCCATTTTGTCACTGGATGAAGACCAATGTCCTGAATCAGGTCAATGTCCAGGAATATTTTAAAAAGAACTTTCTGATATATGCTGTGGATATAGAAGGTGATGTTGAGATAACGAATTTTAAGGGTAAATCCATGAGCCAGAAAGATTTTGCTTTCAAGGAAAATCGGGTCAGGGCTACGCCTGTTATTGCTTTTTTTGATCTGCAAGGAAAACGGGTCATGCGTTACACAGGTCGAACCGGCAGTGTTGATGAGTTTTTACTGTTGGGTCAATTTGTTGCCAACGAAGAATATAAGAATACTAAATTTTCCCGTTATAAACGCGCTAATAAAAAATAAATTTTTTCAATATGTCTAAAAAATCATTCCGGGGGGGATGTTTTGTATTGTTTTCTACGCTGATGCTTGCGCTTGTATCAGTCAATGCCAGCGAATCAATTGTACAAACGCAAGAAATACCAGAGCCGTTAACTCTTAAATATGCTTTATCAAAAGCATCACGGACAGAATCACCTGAGATAATGACTTATTCTGCCCAACGGCAGATTGCTTTAGCAGAGCAGGACCTGGCTTTGTCCAGTGAAGGTGTTTATGCTTCTATAAATGGCCGTCTGAGATATGTCGAGCCATCTCCCATTTTACCTTCCGATGAAACAAACGATAGTAAAATAAGTCTTGATATTACCAAGCGGCTGTATGACTTTGGTCAAACCAGAGCGAAAATTGATGCCAGTAAAGCCAGCCTGGCTTCCGTGGATGTTTTGTACACGGACTATGTTTCCAAACGCAGTGTGGCAATATTGCAGGCTTATTTTAATGTGTTGTTGGCGGACATTATCTACAGTCACGCTAATGAGAAAATGGCTACCGATTATATTCGATTTGACAAAATGCGTTCCCGATTTGAATTGGGACAGGTGTCAGACGTTGATTTTCTTGAAGTTGAAAATATTTATCGTAAGACACGTAGAGATCGTACCCAGGCATTAAGTGATCAACGGGTAACTCGCCATCGTCTGGCGCAATTGATCAATCCCGGTCACTTGTCTGTTAAACTGGAAGCACCTGATTTTAAACAATTACAGCAATTGTCATCACACAGGGAACTGGCAGAACTGGAGCAACTTTATGCCCTGGCCTATAAACAAAATCCACGTATTATTGCTACCGAGCATAAGCTGGAATCTGCAAGACTTAAATTAGAAGGTTTTCAGGCTGAAAAATATCCTGTTATCAGTGCTCATTTACAGGCCGCTGATTATGCCCGTGACCTGGGCAGTTCAGATAAATTTCGTGCCGGTATTGATGTGATGATTCCGTTGTATCAGGCGGGTCAGGAGAACGCTAAAATTAAACGAACCAGTGGCGAACTGATTCAGCTGGAAGCAGAAAAAATTCAATTGCATCAGGAAATAGAGCAACAAGTGCTGGAACTGTGGCTAAAAATCAGTGATTTGAAGCAGCAATACGACGATCCGGATTTTAATATGGATTATCGTGAATTGTACCTTGATCGCAGCCGGGCTTTATATGAGTTGGAAGTAACCAGCGATCTGGGCGACGCTATGGTGGAACTCTCGCAAGCGCAATTGTTTAAGGCACAAATCCTGTTTGAATTAGCTGTTTCCTGGGCCAAACTGGATGCATTGCTCGGTAATAATATGGATTATTATCATTAATCGGGATAGCCTAACAGTGCTAAATAGGTAAATAACATTAAGAATTAATACTATGAAGAAGACATTGTTTAATCAAAATTTCCATAAAAATAACTTATCAATTAATGCTCTGCTGATATTTTTTCTTTACATGATGTCCCTTAATGTCAGTGCTTCGGAACCAGATTCAGGCTATGAAATTACTTCACCGATTTCCGGGGTCATTCAGGCTGTTCATGTTCAGGCGGGTAAACTGGTCAAGAAAGGGGATTTATTGCTGGAATTTGATAATAGCCTTATCAATAGTAATCTTTCTGAAGCTCAGGCGCTGATGAATCTGGCAAAAATCAATTTGTCGGAAGCTAAAAAAGAACATGAAAGAGCAGAAGAACTCTATGACCGTACGGTATTATCCGAACATGATTTACAAAAGGCAAAAATTCAATATTCTCAGGCTGGCGCCAAGTATGCCAGTAGTAAAAATAAATTAATCCATGCTCAATGGGAAGTCACACATAGCAAACTTTATGCACCCTTTCCAGGGAAAGTCATTAAGGTTTTTAGTTTTCCGGGGCAATACGTCAATAATCAACTAACCGCCCAGAAATTAATGATAATTGAAAAGAACAAATAAATATTTTTTGCCTTAACCATCTGCTTTAACTGTCTGCCATAGCTATCTTGATGCATAGGACTTGTATATAGACAGAGCATCTCGACAGATTTAACATTACTTATTGATAATAGCGAGGATGAAATTATGAAACTTTATCTGACTCAACATGGAGAAGCATTATCAAAAGAGCTGGATGCTCAACGGCCATTGAGTAAAAAGGGTGTTGCTGATGTTGAAAAGCTGGCAAAATTTCTTAAGCAAGCAAACGTTAAGTTTGACAGAATAATCCATAGTGGAAAATTACGAGCCGAACAGACTGCAATCCATCTAGCCAATCACATCAACAATGATATTGAACTGGAAACGACAGGTATTATTAATCCCAATGATTCGCCTGAAGCATTTGCCATGCAAAGTGATAGTTGGGAAGGCGATACTCTTATCGTCGGTCATCTGCCTTTTATGGCGCGGCTGGTATCACATTTGCTCAATAATGAAGATGAACCCTTAATAGTTGCTTATCAACCGGGTTCAGTCGTTTGCCTTGAATGTAATGCGGATAAAAAATGGCTGATCAACTGGATGATCCGGCCCGAATTGCTCAGCTCATGAAATATAGTTTGCTATGGTGTTATCTGGTGTCAGGTTTAAATGTTGTACAGTTTGGCAGCTGATCTCCTGGTGCTTGTTCACCTGTTATTTATCTGCTTTGTAATAGCTGGTGGTTTTTTATTGATACGCTGGCGCTGGTTGATTTTTTTACATCTTCCCGCTGTTTTATGGGCAGCATTATTGGAATTCAGAGGTTTGATATGCCCCTTGACCCCGTTGGAGCAGTCTTTACGTTATCTGGGAAACCAGGAAGGTTATTCAGGTGGTTTTATCCAGCACTATCTTTTACCAGTGATTTATCCGCCACAATTGCAAGAGACGATCCAGATTATATTGGGGCTACTGGTTGTTATCACTAACGTCTCTATTTATCTGTGGATATGGTTCAAGGCAGGGAAGAAATGACCTTTTTTAAAAAATATTTTCTTATCAAACTGACTTTTTCTTTTTGTCTTTTCTTATACTTTTCCTCCATATCCTATGCTTCTGATGGCTGTGATTCCAATCGGGTCAAATTACAAATGCTGGGTACGGGAGGGCCCGAGTTGCTCAATAATCGTGCGTCATCGGGGTATTTGCTCTGGCTGGATAATAAAGCCCGAATTGTTGTTGATGCCGGTCCGGGTTCACTTCAACGTTTTAAACAAAGTGGCGCGCAGTTTGAAGATCTAAGTCTCTTTTTGTTTACTCATTTTCATGTTGATCACAGCGCTGACCTGTCGGCCTATATCAAAGGTGGGTTTTTTACTGAGCGAACTAAGCAGCTGTTAATTTATGGGCCATCCGGTGATACCTTTATTCTTTCCGCTAATCAGTTTGTAGAACGCCTGTTTAGTGCAGATCAGGGGGTCTATCCTTACCTGTCGCCATTTTTGGATAATGAAGCGCAAAGTCATTATACAATCAAGACCAGGACTATTGAATGGACTTATAAAAACCGTAATATTAGACCGGTACATCAAGATAAGGATTTCTCTATTAGCACGGTATCCGTTCACCATGGACCTTTTCCGGCTCTGGGCTATCGAATCGAAGTGGCTGGTTGTGTGATCAGTTTTACCGGTGATATGAGTGGTCGTTTACATACTATGCCGGATCTGGCAAAAAACTCGGATATCCTGGTCGCCCACAATGCAATCCCGGAAGATGCCACTGGTGTACCTCAATTACTGCATATGAAACCCAGTTATATTGGTAAAATTGCGGGCATAGGTAAAGTCAAAAAATTACTATTAACCCATATGATGGCTCGTAGTATTAATCGAGTCGATGAAACCATCAAACTTATCAGGGAAAATTATCTGGGTCCTGTCATTTTTCCTAATGATATGGATACCTTTCATCCTTAGTCTGTCTGTTTAAATTAGAAAACATGTTAAGCCGGGATTGCATTTGCAAGAGGCGGCATACCAATATTTAAGCGAATATTTAAGCGGACAACCAATAAAAATGAAGTGGAGGAACAACAAGCTGGTCGTGAAACAGAGCCGGTGAATCATTGGAATATAAATCTTTGACTTGCCCGTATTGAAAAAATCCTTTTTGCTTCAGATCATCCAGTTCAAGATATTGCGGTGATTCATCAAAGTTGCCAATTACCAATACTCGCTCATCGGTGCGTAAATTCATTCTCAAAAAAACAAATAAATGTTCATTTGAAACATCCAGAATTTCTCTATTATTAAAATCTGAAAACGCCGATATTTCCTTACGGACTGCAATGAGTTTTTTAATACTTTCAAAAATCTGGTTTTCAATAGTACCCAGCTCACAACGTAAATTCATTTTATCCCAATTCAGGTTAGGTCTATGCATCCAACGGTTGTCTGATGCCTTATTGGCATCCTCCAGGTAGCTATAATCATTCAAGGTACCCACTTCATCGCCATAGTACATCAAAGGGATACCGCCAAAGGACATAATGAAACTGTGTAATAATATAATGCGGTTAATCGCAAACTGAATTTGTTTGTCGTCATTTGCTGCAATTGCTTTTTCCAAACCAACAAGTGAAGCCATTGTCCCGGAGATGCGAGCATCACCATTTTTTTCATTAAAGGCAAATAATTGTCCATTTGCTAAAGAAGTTTCAAAATTACCAGTAAAATAATCCAGTAAAAACTTTCTGTGCTGGTAGGGATCATATTTAACTTTAAAAATATCTGCATCATCAAATCCAAGACCAATATCATCATGGCAACGAGCATAATTCAACCAGGTACTTCGTTCGAGTTTATCGGGTAAACTTAGAATACCCTGGCTGAGTAAGTTGGTGTTTTTGGTTGCAATCGCATCCCATAATAAAGCCATATAGGTGGCATTATAGGCAATTTCACATTCCTTAGCGTTTATGGCATCTTCACCAAAATATTTAATGATTTCAACTGGCGCAACAATGGCTTCGGCAATAAACAGAACACCGGGTGCTGTGACCTGGCAACAATCTTTCATTAATTGTAATATCAAATGGGCTTCACGCTCATTTTGGCAGGTTCGACCAATTTTTTTCCACAAAAAAGCAACCGCATCAAGACGTAAGACGTCTGCACCCTGATTGGCCCAAAAAAGCAGGATATCGACCATTTCTATAAATACAGATGGATTACTGTAATTTAAATCCCATTGATAATCATGAAATACAGTCATTACCCATTTTTGCATATCCTCATTCCAGGTGAAATTACCGGGAGCGGTTTCCGGGAAAATTTCCGGCATGGTTTCTTCGAACATGTCAGGCACATCTCGATTAGGAAAGATGTAATAGTAATCCTGATGGGGTTTGTCTCCTGCTATGGCTTTTTGTGCCCACGCATGTTCTTCTGAGGTATGATTAACGACCACATCAAGAACGAGCAAAATATCACGTTGCTGAAATTGCTTAACAATTTTCTGCAGATCGTTTAAGTCACCGGCTTTTTCGTCAATTTTCCTAAAGTCACGTACCGCATAACCGCCATCACTGCGACCTTCAGGGCAATCCAGAATGGGCATAATATGCACCAGATTTACTCCCAGTTCTTGAAAGTAATTAACCCGCTTGTTTAAACCCTGAAGATTTCCCGAGAAACCATTGGTATACAAGGCCATCCCAACCCATTGCTGGTGCAAAAACCAATTGTGATCTTTTTCACGCTCGATGTCTTTTGCTCGCAGGTTTTGTGCTCGATTAATATATTGCTTGGTGAGTGTGTCAACCAGCTTATGCATTTGCTCGTTAAAATCATCACGTTCTCCATACAAACGATGGAAGAGATTATAAATGGCATAAAAATTCGCGCCTAAGCGGGTAAAGAAATAGCGTAAATCCTGCTCACAGAGATTTTTATCAAGTTTATTGAGGATGTCATTAAGCAATGAATGAGAAACTTGTTCATACATTATCG
>Ga0316204_10005392_pt1 | contig 21167 bp, 23 predicted proteins | sample 6monrhotite_MG_2_FD_205661 | JGI IMG/M metagenome (GOLD analysis project Ga0316204, IMG submission 205661) | Microbial mat bacterial communities from mineral coupon in-situ incubated in ocean water Damariscotta River, Maine, United States -... | ecosystem: Environmental > Aquatic > Marine >... | reverse complement strand
AAGAGGTGGACCTTCTGGAGTAATTTATTTAGATGCTGATGATTATATAGAAGTATATGCAAGTTTTAACACACCTGGAGGTCAAACATTTACTATTGGCACAGAAGGTCAATTTTCATCATTTAGAATTTTAGGTACATAATTATGGCAGACGGAACTTTAAAAGTAGGAACAATAACAAACAGCGCAGGATCTGGTAATATTACTATTGGATCGGGTGTTACGTTAAATTCTAACACACCAGCCTTTGAAGCTTATTTATCTGCTAATCAAAGTATAAATGATATAACTGACACAAAAGTACAATTTAATACCGAAGTTTTTGATACAGATAATTGTTATGATAATTCTACAAACTATAGGTTTACTCCAACTACTGCTGGTAAATATTTTGTATATTCCGTAGTTAAAGGAGATACTTCAACTGGAAACATGAGACATTGCGCTGCTTATGTTTATAAAAATGGCACAGAAATACTTAATTCATCTACTAATTTTCATTCAGGTGATACCACAGATGGAGAGGGAGCTAGTGCAGTTTTAAATGGTATAATTGACATGAATGGTAGTTCAGATTATTTAGAGGTTTATGCGATGAATGATACAGTTGCTGGAGACGCATCTAACATAAATGGTAATTCAACAAAATATTTAACAGTTTTTGGAGCATATAAAATAGGAGCATAATGACAGCAATTTTAAAAGTAGACACGATACAAGATACAGCGGGTAATAACATTATCAACGAGAGTTCTGATACTATTACTATCGGTGCATCTGGTGATACGATCAGTATTCCTAGTGGTGCTACTATTACAAACAGTGGAACAGCCACTGGATTTGGTGGTGGAAAAGTTTTACAAGTTTTAACTGCAACAGATGTAACTACAAGATCAACCACATCTACATCTTTTGTTACTGCATCAAATACTTTATCTATTAACATAACACCAAGTGCAACATCATCAAAAATTTTTATTCAAACAAGTTTTGAAGTATTAACTAATTCAGGTGCAAGAGGTTTTTGGACAATATATAAAGATTCAACACAACTTGGCGATACTAATGGTATGGCTAGTATTGATTCATCAACTGATGGTGGAAGTGTTTCTATGACATTTTTAGATTCTCCATCAAGTACAAGTCAATTAACTTATGCAGTTTATATGAAATCAAATGGAACAAATTGTAGTATGAATGCAAATAATACTAAAGCCTCAATTGTAGTAATGGAAATAGGAGCATAATATGGCAACAACAAACGCAATATTTAGAGCAGTAAAAATTATAAATTCAGATGCTAAATTTTCTATTTCTGGAAATGATTTAGATAGTATTACTTGGGAAGATGGGGCAAGTGCTATTTCTAAATCCGATATAGAAGCTAAATTAACACAAGCACAAAATGAATTAGATGCAGAAGCACAAGCAGCAATAGATAAAAAAGCCTCTGGTAAACAGAAGCTAAAAGATTTAGGATTGGACGACGCAGAAATTAAAGCGTTGATAGGATAAATTATGGCGATAACTAGAATTATAACACCCGCAGTAACTGATGATGCAGTAACTTTAGCAAAGATGGCTCCTGGTACGGATGGTAATTTAATTACTTATGATGCTTCTGGTAATCCAGCAGCAGTTGCAACAGGAACTGCAGGACAAGTATTAACTTCTGCTGGCGCAGGTGCACCTCCAACTTTTGCAGCAGCAGCTGGTATTACAATGGCAGATCAATGGAGAATAACAGCATCAATTACTGGACTTTCTGGAATATCAAATAAAATTTCATCAAATTGGGAAAGAACTGATGCGCCTAGTGGTTATGGAACAATAGGTTCCGCAATGTCACAAAGTAGTGGTGTATTTACTTTTCCAACAACAGGTATTTATCTTATAATGTATAAAATAAATGGAAAAAGTACAACTACTGGTAATAATAGATATTCGAATGGAAACCTTTATACATCAACAGATGGTGGATCAAGTGTTGCTATAGCAGCAAGAGGTGCAAGTAGTGGAAGTGGAAATCTTTGGGATTTTGAAACAACAGCAATTTTTATTTTTGACGTAACTAATACATCAACTCATAAAGTACAAATGGGTTATGAATTTGAAGGATCAACATCAATTTATGGTAGCACAAATGACAGTCAAACATGTGTAACATTTATAAGATTAGGAGATACATAGAATGAATAGAGATTATTTTCAAGATGCTTTAGGAATGTTTAATGTAGGTAAAATTCAATGGTATGGTTTTAAAACCCATGATGATAATGGAAATAAAATTCCTAACAAAGATCGTATGCAACATAAGTATATAAAATTAAATGATGAAACAGCTATTATACCAACAGAAGCAGAAGTTAATGCAAAGATACAAGAAATAAAAGATGCTGAACAAGCAGCAATAGATAAAAAAGCATCTGGTAAACAAAAATTAAAAGATCTTGGTCTTGATGATGATGAGATAAAAGCATTAACGGGAGCATAGACCATGCTCTTCGGAACAGCTTCATTTGCCGAAACACCCATATCATCATTAACTACTGATGGTAACGTTACAGTAATAGTTCAAAAAAATAGATTAACTGCAACTATAGGACCAATTAATATTGCAGCAACTGCAATTACAGAAGACCCAGATCCAACTAAATTAGTATTAGGTACTGGAACTGTTATTCTTTCTGGAACAGCTAATATTACAGGATTAAAAGTTCCTTTAGTTTTAGGCACTGGAAATGTTACTGTTTCAGGTACAGCTAATGTAACAGCAGTTAAGAACGCGTTGACTATTAAGACTGGAACTGTTACAATAACAGGTACAGCTAATGTAACGAACCTTAAAGTTCCATTAACACTAGCAACAGGAAACGCAGGAGTTATAACTTGGAATGAAATTATACCAGGAGCAACAATGGTGTGGACACCAATAAAACCTTATTAATATGGCATCAACTTACTCAACAGATTTATCATTAGAATTAGTAGCAACCGGTGAAAAAGCTGGTTTATGGGGTGCAATTACTAATACTAATTTACAAATATTACAAGCTGCAGCATCCGGTTATGTAGAAGTACCTATGACATCGGGGGCCGATGTTACATTAAGTTTAGCTGACGGATCGGCGACCGCGAATGGTAAGAATATATATTTAAAACTTACTGGCACAATGGCTGGTAATAATAGTTTAATCATACCTGCCTCTACAACAGGCGGTGCTGCAACTAGAGTTTATATTATAGAAGACGCAACAGATAGAACTACAGCAAATAAATACACATTAAATATTAAAACAGCTGGATCATCGAGTCCGGTTCCAGTACCTGTAGGATCAACATTAATAGTAAGATCAGACGGTACAAATACAGTTTTAGCCTTAAGACAAGAAGGACATTTAGCAATTAATTCATCTTCTATTACAGCTTATACTGCTGTAAGTGGTGATGTATTATTAATAGATACACAAACCAATCCTGTTACAATTACACTACCTGCCTCACCTAGCGCTGGCGATGTAGTTACTATTATGGATTCTTCAGCTTCTGGGGGATTTGGTTCTAACAACGTAACAGTAAATAGAAACAGTCAACCTATTAGAGGTGTTGCTTCTAATTTAACTTTAAGCACTAATAATCAATCGATTAAACTTTACTACACTAACGCAACCAAAGGTTGGCAATACGTATACAACCAAACTACATAGGAGTAACAGATGCTTACGAAAATTAAGTTTGCTCCTGGAATTGACAAACAAGATACAGCAGTTGGAGCAGAAGGTCGTTGGGTTGATTCAGATAATGTTAGATTTAGATATGGCTTACCAGAAAAAGTAGGTGGTTGGCAGTCATTACTTACAGATACTTTAGTAGGTGTAGCTAGAAAACAACACGCATTCGTTGACCAAGATGGTAATAGGTATGTTGCAATTGGTACAGATAAATTTTTAATTGTATATTTTGAAGGTCAATTTTTTGATGTAACTCCTTTAGCAACTACTATTTCAGCAGCTACATTTACTTTCAATGGTTCTACAACTATTACAATTACAACATCTGCCGCTCACAATTTAGAAGATGGTGACATTGTTTTATTTGATAGTGTAACTTTACCTGGTGGTACAGGATTAAGTGCATCTGACTTTGAAGATAAATTATTTCAAGTTGTAACAACTCCTACAGCAAACACTTTTACTATAACTTTTACAAGTTCTGGTTCTGCAGCTTCTGGTGGTAGTGTAGATATAAAACCTTATGAAAGAGTTGGTCCAGCTGCACAAACTTATGGTTATGGTTTTGGTATTAGTCAATATGGTGGTACAGTTCAAGGTGCACAAACTACAGCTTTGAATGGTGCACTTCTTGCAGATACTGCAGGTACAGGTGGATCGGGGACCGCGGTTACAGTTGTCAGCACAACAAACTTTCCTTCGGCAGGAACTATTGCAATAGCTAACGAATTAATTACATACACATCTAAAAATTCTACACAATTTTTAGGTATTACTAGAGGTGCGAAAGGTACAGCAACTACTGGTACATCAAATGGTCAAGCTCACTCAACAGCAGCAACAGTTACAAATGCTACAGAATTTTCAGGATGGGGAGATGCAGTGGATGCAGCTACCGTTACTCTTGAACCAGGACTTTGGTCGTTAAGTAATTTTGGTGATGTATTAGTTGCAACAATTGCTAATGGTAAAACTTTTACCTGGGACTCTTCTATTGCAGCACGATTAACAACAAGAGCTTCAACAACCACATCAGGATTTCAAACCACTAATAATCCAACGGCAACAAGAGTTACATTAATTTCACCAACAACACGTCACTTAATTCATCTTGGAACTGAAACAACTATTGGAACTCCTTCGACACAAGATGATATGTTTATAAGATTTTCTGAAGATGAGAATATAAATAATTATACACCAGAAGCAACTAACACAGCAGGTACACAAAGAATACAAGACGGTACAAAAATTGTTGGAGCCTTGGTTGCAAAAGAAAACATTCTAGTATGGACAGACAATGCACTATATACAATGAAATTTGTTGGAGCTCCATTTACATTTGGCTTCGAGCAAGTTGGTACTAACTGTGGATTGATTGGTAAGAATGCAGCAATTGAAATTGATGGTGTTGCATACTGGATGGGTAATAATGGTTTCTTCTCTTTTGATGGTACAGTAAATACTTTACCTTGTAGTGTTGAAGATTATATTTATGATGATGTTGATACAACAAAAGGCCAACAAGTTTGTGCCGGTATCAATAACCTATTTACAGAAGTAACTTGGTGGTATCCAACAGCAGGATCTGATTTTAATAATAGATATGTAGTTTATAACTACGGACAAAACAATGCACAATTACCTATGGGTAATTGGTATACAGGTACAAATACTAATTCAATTAGAACAACTTGGATTGATTCACTAGTATATCCTAAACCATACGCTACAGCATACAGCAGTTCAGCTACAGGTTCTTTTCCTGCAATCATAGGTGAAACAGGTTTAGGTAGAAGTGTATTGTTTGAACACGAGTCGGGGACCGATCAAGTAAATCCAGATGGAAGCACTACTACTTTAACATCTTTTATAGAATCTTTTAGCTTTTCTTTACAAAAAGATCAAAGTGAAGTATTTCTAGCCATGAGAAGATTTTTACCAAATTTTAAAACTTTGTTAGGTAATAACCAAGTGACAATAGCAGTAAAAGATTTTCCTGCAGATAATTCATCTGCAAGTACATTAAGTCCTTTTACTATTACATCAAGTACAACAAAAGTTGACACTCGTGCAAGAGGACGTTATGCAAGTATTAAAATAGAAAATACAGGAGCCGGTGAATCGTGGAGATTTGGTACATTTCAAGTTGATCTACAACCAGATGGAAGAAGAGGATAATGACAAAAGTAGTAGTAAGATTACCAGAACCTAAAAAAGAATATAGTGAAGATAACCAAAGACAAATTAACAAAGCACTAACTAATATTATTGAACAATTGAACTCTACATACTTAACACAACTTAAAGAGGACTCGGAAAGATATACGTGGTTCGGATTAGGATAAATGGCAAATATATATAAAAACCAAAAATTAGATTTAACAACAAATACAGTTACAACTTTGTATGCCGTACCTTCAAACTCTAGAGCTATTATAAAATCTATGTTAGTTTGTGATGACACAAACAATGGTAGTAATATTACAGTAGATTTATTTAATGGAGATCCAGCATCAGCTGATAAATTTACTATATTTAAAAGTAAAACTATAGCGGGTAATGCAACAGAACAATTATTAAATGAGCCTTTGATTATGCAAGAAAGTGAAGTATTACAAGTAACCGCTGCAGATGCAAATAGATTGCATGTGGTAGCATCAATATTAGAAATCAACAGGGAGGACAGATAATGTCATTTGTAGAACAAGAAGAATCGTTTGAAAAACAAACCATAGATGGTGTTGAGGTAACGGTATATAAACCTAGAGTAGAGGTAACTGTAAAACACCTTAAAACAGGTCAAGAATATGGGTCAGACGAAGAAGCAAGACAAGACATAGATGATCCTAATACAGACACTAAAGAAGAAGATATATCTAGAAGTGTTCATATTAAGGTACAAAGCATACCACTAGGTAACAAAACTAATATATTTTAAGGACGTTGACGAATGTACAAAAACCTAGTAAATTGTGATACACTCGCATTTTTACAAGCTTTGCGAACTTGCTTTCATCGTATAATATAAAGAGAAACTATGGGATTTTTAAAAAAAATATTCAAACCAGTATCAAAAGTATTAGATAAAGTAATACCTAATGAAATCAAACCAGCATTACCATACCTTGCTGCGTTTGCACCTTTTCTAGCACCAGGTATTATGGGAAGCAGTGTGGCATCAAGAGCTTTAATGGGTGGTGGTATGAATATTTTTGGACAACTATCGCAAGAAGGTAACGAGGGTGATATTAATTTATTGTCAGCGGGACTCGGAGCGTTGTCGGGTGCAATGTCTGCACCAGGCACTCAATCAACAGGGATTGGAGATGGTGCACAGTTTGTAGATACAGGCGCGGAAGCATTTAAATATTCTGCTGCTGGCCAACCAAGTGGAGCACAATTTTTTAAAGGTCTTGCAGATAGTGCGGAAGGCACTGGTGTACTAGCATCAGGTCAAAGATTTCTTGGTGATACTTTAGCTAAAGGTTCTAATATTATGGGTGAAGGAATAGCAAAAGGTTTATTTACAAAAGAAGGTGCTAAAGCGGCTATACTACCAGCAGCAACAGCAACTGGCGATCTAATGTTTGCACAAGCTAAAAGAGATCAAGATGAATACGATCGAATGATGGAAGAAGAATCAGAGGCAGATGCAGCATCAGATGCACAAAGAGCATTTGCAATTAGAAGATCAATGGAAGCATATGGTGCAACTGAAGAAGAAATTGAAGATGCAATCTACGCAGCAGGATACAAAACTGGCGGTAGAGTAGGATTTAAAAGTGGTGATTATGTAGGAAGTTCAGATAATGAAACTATGGAAGATGAATATGATTCATATATTAAAGAAATAGAAATAGATGGAGATACACCTATGTCTTTTTCATCTTTTAAAAAAATGTTGTCAGAAGATTATGCTAATGGTGGTAGAGTAGGTTTAAGATTTGGTGGTATTGGTGATGCTGTTGAGAATATAGAAGATGCAGAGATGAAAGAGGCTGCAAAATTTGCTATGCAAGATATGGATATACCAATGATGGATTTAGTTGAAGAATTTGAAATACAATTTAAAAGAAAACCAAATAGTTTAGAAGAATTAAAACAATTTTATAAGGACCGATACGAATACAAAGGTCCAGGTGATGTGAAGATGCAAGAAGATATTAAAGAAAAAGTAGTTATGGAAGCTAAAGATGGTGGACTAATGAACCTTGGTGGTAAAGAAATGGATATGAGGCCAGGTGGTTTTATACCTATTGGTAAAAAAGAAAGAGCAGATGATGTACCTGCAAGACTTTCTAAAAATGAATTTGTAATGACTGCGGATGCAGTTAGAGCAGCAGGTGGTGGTAGTGTTAACAAAGGTGCAAAGAGAATGTATAATTTAATGAATACTTTGGAGGCAAAAGCATAATGGCTGAAGAAACAGTAACAATAACAAAACCGGCACCGATACTAGAAGGTTCGCTTACAGCCTTTTTAAGTCAAATAGATAAATTAGGTGGTGGTGCAATTGATCCTAGTAGATTTACAACCGATCCTGTAACTGGAAAAAAAGTATTTAAAGGAATTGATACATCAGTCTACGATCCAAAAGTAGCTGGACAATCACAATTACAAATAGATGCAGCAAAAGCAGCAGCAGGTTTAGGTTCTTTAACAGGACCACAAGCTTACCAACCTTTTATGTCACCTTACCAACAAGAGGTGATCGATGCAACATTATCAGAGTTTGATAAAAATCAAGCAATACAACAAACAGCATTAAGAGATAAAGCTATTCAAGCAGGTGCTTATGGTGGTGGCAGAGAAGGTATAATGGAAGCACAATTTTTAAATCAAGGTGCAATGGACAAAGCACAACTACAAGCACAATTATTAAATCAAGGATTTCAACAAGCGCAAGCTGCAGCGGCAGCAGACTTACAAGCACAACAAGGACTTGGTGCTTATCAAAGTCAATTAGGTCAACAACAACAAGCTGTTGAACAAGCTGGATTAGATGCAACACAAATCGCAGCAAGAGAAGCAGAGTTCCAACCATTCACACAATTAGGATTGATTGGTCAACAACTTGCACAAATTCAACCAGGCGCGTTCCCTACACAAACTGTAGGTTATGCACCACCAGCAGCTCCGGCTAGTCCTATGTCACAATTCCTAGGAGGTGCCGCAGGTATCGCAGGTATTGGTGGTAAACTAGGATTATTCGGATAATGAGTAAAATTTTAAGAAGACCAATGTTTAGAGGTGGCCCGGTAGACAGCCGTGGAACGGGGATTACATCTGGTCTAGGTTATGAAGCAGGCGGTAGAGTTGGTTATAATATGGGTGGTGGTCAATTTAAAACCGGTACTGAAATAGTAGAAGCTCAAGAAAAAAAACCTTTTTTAAATGATCTTGTTTACAGCGCAGGAATGCCTTTTCCTTATGAAAGAACAACTCCTTTAAAAGATATAAAATTAACAGATACATCTGTTGAAGAAGAAGAAACACCTAAAGGTGATGTGTTAAGTAGAATGACAGAGTATCTTGATATAGATACAAGTAGTCCATTTGAAGGATATGAAAATTTCGAAGACCTTCCAAAAAGCACACAGAACATTTCTTCAAAAACAGATTTTGAAAGATATAAAAAAGAACAAGCAGATGTGCAAGATGCAAAACAAAACGCTATTAACTTTGAAGGTTACTTGCCGACACCTGGACCAGAAAAAGGAGTTATAGAAACAGATGGTAAAGGCGGTGTTAAACTTGTGACAGACCCAACAGGTAATGTAGAACAAAAAACTGAAATGTCTGCAAGAGATTTAGTTAGAGAAAATGCAGACTTATTTAAAGAATTTTTAAGTGAAGGTAATGAAAAGAAATTAAAAAGTGCTAGAATAGGTGATGCATCAGATTACTTGTTAAAATTCTTTGAAGGTTCACAAAGAGAAGGTGCAACTGTAGGATCATCAGCAGCAGAAGTTGCAAAATTTGCAACATCTAAAGATAGTAAAACTGAAAGAGCTAAAGCAGCTATTGAAAAAACAGATCAAACAGCAACAGCATTAGCAATCAACGATTACATTGCAGGTAAAAGATCTAAAGAACAAGTAGAAGCAATGATGGCTAAATCAGATATAGGCTTTGCACAAGCAATAGCTTTAGCAGATTACAAAAAAGGTAAAGAAGATTTTTTTGAAAATTTAAAAGAAAATAGAAAAGGTATGGGATCAGCAGAAGCTATCATAACTACAGTTCAAGAAACTTTTAAGAAAGTTCCTACTGTTCTAACAGACAAAGATATTAAACAAGAAAATTTTGGTTTATTAAATGAAGAAAATGTAGGAGAATATTTTGTTTATCCAGATGGTAAAGTAACTAAAATTGATAAAATAGGCAATGAGTTAACAGAAGTAGTAATTTATACTAGAGGAGGCTAATAATGGTCAAACTCACTATAGGAGATTCACCCAATATTACAGATGAAGACAAACAACCCAATTGGGCTTTGTCTATGGCAGCAGCTGTTCCTTCTGGTATTTTAAAAATTGGTGAAGGTGTAGCAACATTCGGTGCTGCATTATTAGATTTAGGTATAGATAAAGATAGAGTCGAAGCAGTAGAAGAATATTTTGATAGAATAAATCCATTTGATGAAATGGCAGCTTCAACTGGCATTGGTAAAATTACAGAACTTATTGTTAACATTGGAGTACCTGGTGGTCTTGCATTTAAAGCGGCAAGTGGTTTAGGTAAGGCAACTATCGCTGCACAAAAAGCTGGAACTTATGTAAGTAAAGGTGAGAAAGCTAGAAGATTTGCACAAGGAGCTGCAGGAGCAGGAGCAGCCGAAGCTATAGCAGTTGGTGATGTAAAAGAAGCTGGAACCTTTGGAGATTTTTTAGGTGGCCCTACAGAAATAAATAGAGATGAAGATAGTGCTGCTAATGAATTAATGAACCGACTTAAGTTTGGTATAGAGGGTATGGCATTCACCGGCGCGTTTGGCGCGGCTGGTAAATTAGTTGGTAAGATGAGAGAGGTGCGTGGATCGAATAAAGCGAAGCGTGGATTTGATAAAAGTATTGAGAAGTTAGACAGTTGGTTTAGATCTAATGGTGTTAAAACCATAGAAGATTTTCAAGCAAGCAACACTATGGCAGGAAGAATATCTGCAGACACTAACGTTGGTGATGTAGCTATGAGAGAGATAGATAAAATATCTGACAAATTATCTAAAAGTTATATGAAAGTTGCTGTCGGTAAGGTTCCTTTTTTAGAAGCTAAAAAAACAATTGGTAAAAAGTTAAATGAAGTATTGATGTCAGGATCAGCTGCCAATGGTAAACTAAAACCTATTTTTACTACAGTAGATGAACTCAAACTTAATGATAAAGGTGAAACTTTTAAAACAGGTAAACAATTATATGATGTACAGTTAGGACAAATAGATCCTATTAAAAAAGAACTTTTACGAAAAGAATTAATTACAAAATACAAAGCTGATCCAGAAGATATAACTAAAATGTTTAATCAAATGGGAGCGGTGAGAGACAAATGGTCTGAATTATTTACCGCAATGGGAAGAAGATTTAATCCTGCATCTTTAAAATCATTTGAAGATATGGTTCCTAAATATATTAATGATGTATTAGATAGAGGTTATGAAGTATTAAGAAACAATCCTATAACTTTAGCCGATAATATAAGACCTACAAAACAATTAATTAAAGAAGCTGTAAAAGAATTTCAAGATATCGCTGCACAAAAAGGTATGACTCTTAATGATGAACTTGCGAGAGATATGGTTGATGAAGTTTGGAAAGGTGCAAAACTTCCAAAAGGATTTACAATTGGAGAAAAAACAGCACCTGGTCAAGTAAGATTTGAAAAAGGGGTTCCTGCTTTTATGACTAAATCTTTAGCAAATAAAATTACACAAAAAACAATAGCTGACCGAGCTTTTCAAACTAATGTTTCAGAGTTAAGTGGTGTTGCAAAACCTGTTATACAAAAACTATTAGGTAAAGCAAATAATCCTATGTCTTCTATTGTAGAAGGCACGGCTAATTTATCTTCTATGGTTAGAAGTAATCAATTTTTTGATGACTTAATATTAAAAAATAATAAACTAAAAACAGATTACGATGCTTGGGTAGATGGTGGTAGAGTTGGACAAGAACCTAGAATACCTTTTTTATACAATAGTTCTAAAGATGCAATGAGATATGCAGGCGGAACTACTGATGACTTTGCAGAAATAACTTCTGTTAAAGGTGATGCTGTTAGAGAAATAGATCGATGGGCAGATGAAAAAGCTTTTATAAAAAATATAGATGATGATGAAATAATTAAAACAAATGCTAGAGGAGAAATAGAACAACTTATAAATCCTTTACAAGGCAAGTATGCATTAAAAGATTATGCAGAAGCATTTAAAAGCACACAAAATACAGCTAAAGGTTTACCTAGACAAATATATAATAGTTTAATTTTGTATCCTAAAGGTCTATCTCAAATGTCTAAAACAATTCTTGCACCATTTACACACGCAAGAAACTTTATTAGTGCTACTGCTTTCGCATCAGCTAATGGTATTTTGCCTTTTGGTAATACTAAAGATGTTAAGGCAGCTTGGAATGCCTTACAGGCAGCAGGTCCTGGTATGAGAAAAGACAATGCTTTTTACCAAGAACTACTAGAACTTGGTGTTGTAAATTCTAATGTGCAATTAAAACAAATTGCAGATTTGTTAGAAGATGTAGATTTTGGCGGCACACTTAATAGATTAAATAGTGATTTTGGTTTAAGTAGATTTCTTAAAGGACTTAAAAAAATAAAAAGAGGTGCAGAAGATTATTACACAGCAGAGGATGATTTCTGGAAAATATTTACATTCCTTGGTGAGAAATCTAGACTTGCAAAGTCCTATGAAAATGCAGGTTTAAGACTTGGTCAAGAGTTTATAGATGCTAATGGAGCTAAACAAATATTTAATGATCAATATTTAAAAAGAGCTGCCGCTGATTTAGTTAAAAACAACGTACCTAACTATGCTTTTGTATCTGATTTTATTAAAGGATTGAGACAATTACCTGTTGGAAACTTTGTAGCTTTTCCAGCAGAAATTATTAGAACAAGTGCAAATATAGTAGAGACTGCATTAAAAGAAATTAATTACAAAACTGTTATCAATGGAAGAACAGTAAGTCCTTTAAGAAAAAGAGGTATACAAAGATTAACTGGTATGGCTTTAACTACAGCTGCATTACCACTTGGCACAGTTGCAGCAGCACAAGCAGTGTATAACATTGCAGATGATGAGATTGATGCAATGAGAAGATATGTTGCTGACTGGTCTAAAAATTCTGTATTAGTTCCTTTTAAAGATGAAGATGGTAAATTATCTTACATAGACTTTTCACACTTAAATGCATATGACACTGTTACAAGACCTATTCAAACCGTATTGAATGCAGTTAACTCTGGAAGAGCTGATGAAGATGGATTAGTAGATGATTTTGTATTAGGTATGTTTGAGTCGACGAAAGAACTAGCAGCTCCTTTTATTAGTGAATCTATTTGGACTGAAGGACTAGCAGATATTTATTATAGAGGTGGTGAAACTACATCCGGAAGACCTATTTGGAATCCAAAAGATACTATTGGAGATAAGATGTCAAAAGGTATTAAACATTTAGCGGATACTCAAATGCCTTTAAACTGGAAACAAATGCAAAGAATAGGATTAGCAATTAAACCCGTAGATAGTAAAGGAAGATTTGATGAAAGAGGAAATGAGTATGATCTTGGTAATGAATTAGCAGGTATCGCAGGATTACGAAGAGTTGATGTTGATCCTAAAAAATCTTTTAATTATAAAATCACTGCATACAAAACAGGTGTTAGAGATTCTAGAAATTTATTTACAGCAGCCACATTAAAAGGTGGACCAGTTAGTCCTGAAGAAATTGTTGATGCTTACATAAATGCAAATAGAGCTTTATATCAAACTAACAGAGAGTTATATTTAGATATTGAAGCTGCAAAAACTTTAGGTATGAAGGGAGATGCCTTGTATGATAATATGGACAATAGAGGAGAACGACGAGCCTACAATTCCATATCAGATGGAGAGTTTAGACCATTAACTATTTCAAGAGATTTAGAAGGATTGTTTGAAACAAAAGCAAAAGAGATTGGAGTTTCTAATCCATTCTTTCAAGCTTCAATGGTTATAGATAGAATTCAAAATATTTTATCAAGGGTTTCATTAGAAGGAGATTTATTTCCTGATATAGAAAACCCATTAAGAAAAACTTTAATGCCTGATTTAGTAGGTCAGGCTAATCAAATGCTTAACAACAACCCTACAACAACTGCAATGGCTGCAGCTCCAGGATTTATTGGTCAAGGAAATACTAACATAGATCCAGTGACTAGACTTACTTCTGCAGAAGAGGTATTATTAGATCCTTTAGAACAAAGATATGTAAAAAACAAAAGAACAAACACACAGCTAACATAATGGCAATAGAACCTAAAAACACAAGAGAACATATTATATCGCTTTACGGACACGTGACCGGATTAAAAAAAGATATTTCACAGATTAAGAACAATCACTTGAAACATATCCACGAAGACGTAGAAAAATTGGGCGGTAAGATAGACAAGATCTATTGGGTTCTTTTAGCTGCTGCGGGATCAGCGGCCATCTTCGCTTTGGAAAAAATCATTAACTAGGAGAAAATATGCAGTTGAGTCGTAACTTTAGTTTACAAGAGCTTATCAAATCAGACACAGCTATACGTAAAGGTATAGATAACAATCCTAATTCAGATCAGATTGAAAAATTAAAATTACTTTGTGAAAATATATTACAACCGGTCAGAGATCATTTCGGCAGAGTTAAGATTACCAGCGGATACCGTTCACCAGAATTATGTCAAGCAATCGGCAGCTCTGTAAATTCACAGCACGCCAAAGCCGAGGCCGCAGACTTCGAATGTGTTGGAGTTGACAATGCTGAACTTGCTGATTGGATTAATAGAGAGCTTTCCTATGATCAATTGATCGTCGAGTATTATACGCCAGGCGAACCTAACTCGGGATGGATACATTGTAGCTGGATCGCGGAACAACCAAGAGCTAGTTTTCTGTGGGCTTACAGATCTGAAGGTAAAACTAAATACAAACCTATTCTAGGTAAAGCAAAAGATTTAGTTTAATTACAAACACATCCGTAGAAATTACCACTACCATCATTCATTATATGTAGATTTAAAGTGTCTGCATAACCAGATAATTTTTCTCTTAATATATTACAAAGATCCATACAATCCACTTCACTAGTTAAAACTATTCCATCTAATATTTCTTTAGTAACTGGAATGAGTTGAAACAAACCATCATTTAAAATAATTAAATCCAATCTCTTAACTCCTCTCCCATAACTTCTGTTGCAATGTTAATCTTTTTTCTCAAAGCTTTTCTAATCTTTTCATCTACAGTTTTTGGTGCTATAAGATCGACATATGTTACCGCCTTCTTCTGCCCTATTCTATGCGCTCTGTCTTCTGACTGCAGTCTTTTTTCTAGGTCATATCCATTAGAATAGTAAACTACATTATTAGCTTCGGTTAATGTAATTCCATAACCACCGGTCTGCGGATTACCAACAAAGAATCTTGCATTTGATTCTGGGTCCTGGAATTTTACAATATTATCTTGTCTTACATCAGCCTCAATAGCCCCATAGTATTGAACTATAGAGTCTTCTCCATACTTTTTAGATATAGCAGCTACGATTTGTTTAATATCATATACATAGTTAGCCCAGATAATTACTTTACCTTCTACCTCTTCAAGCAATTCAAGTAATGAATTGATACGATTGTTTTTAATTTCAGTAATAGTGTCATCATCATTCTTTAAATGACCACACGTGATTTGATGTAAACGCATTAGCTGCGTTAGTACGTGAGGTGCGGTTGCCATCTTACCTTTTAGAGAAGCGAGGGCCGCGGTTTTCATAGTAGAGTAGGCTTTGGTTTGTTCTTCTGTTAGTTCTACCTGTCTCTCTATGTATGTTTTAGCAGGCAAATCTAAACAATCTTCTTTTAAAACCCTATCTGAAAAAGGTTTTAATATTTTAGATAACTCATCGAGTCTTTGATAACCACCAACTAGCTGTACTCTACGACCACCAAAGTTTGCATTTTTCATAACTGCATATCTATTTCTAAATGAATAATAAGAAGTAAAGCCAAGTAACTCTTCATTTAAAAATTCACACTGTGTATATAAATCTAATGGTGATTTAGTTACTGGAGATCCAGTAAGAATTCTTTTGTACTTTGCTAACTTACCTAATAATAAAATTGATTTAGTTCTTTTTGCTGTAGGAGTTTTAATTGTAGTAGACTCATCTACAGTCATCAAAGTATTATGACATCTTAAAAACCTTGTGGCAAATTCAAGGCCTTTTTTTGTCGAGAATGCTTCTACATTCATTACAAGGATGTGAAGGTCTAGGTCTGGTTTAAATAATTGCTGATACTCTTTATCCTTTGTTTTAGATGTAGTCGCAGTCCATAGTATCGTTTTATGATCTATGTGGCTAGCTAAATGATTTGGTATCTCACCTGAATACCAGTTTCTATAAACACCTTTTGGTGCTATAATTAACGCCCCATTTATTTTACCCGTATCGTAAAGCATAGCCATATTATCAACTAACACTTTTGATTTACCTGTACCCATCTCCATAAAATATGCGTACTCTTCTTTGTCCCAAGACTTTTCCAACGCAGATAATTGATGTGCGTATGGTTTAGTTTTAAATTTATAATTTATCATTTTTTTCTTCTTTCTAGTTGACAATTATATAAATTACTGTATGAAGTCTGTCAAGTAAAAGAAATAAGAAATGAAAAATAAAATATTTGAATTATATAAACCAGATTCTTTAGCTAGTTTTTTAGAATTTTATAAAGCTAATCCTAAAGAAAAATTTGTTTATGTGATTCAACAACCACCACCTAATATAAATATATTAAGTGCGTCTGATTTTGGTTACCTTGTAATCTGCTTACCCAATAGGGACCAAGCTATTTTTTCTACTGCACCATACACGCAGAAAATGAAAAAAAATTTACAAGACTTTCGTAAGGAAGACTATTTACTTGCTGTAGGAGATCCTGTAATAATTGGTATCTCAACTGCAATAGTAAGTGAAGTGACTGCAGGTCAGTTCAATATGTTGAAGTGGGATAAACGTGAATATAGATACTATCCACTAGAAGTAGATATGTATCAGAAAGGATAACTATGAGTGAAGATGTGAGAGATATGATGTTAGAAGATTCAAAAGATCTTTTAGATAATGTTGAGGTAACAACTGTTGCTGATCAATGTGTAAAGTTAAAACAAAAAGAAGATGAGATTGCAAGTTTAGAAGAGCAACTCAAAAATAAAAAAGCAGAGGCTGATGATATCAGTTCTCGTGTGATACCAGAATTACTGGCAGAGCAAGGACTATCAGAAATTAAATTAGCTGATGGGTCTAAAGTTGCTGTCAAAAAAGAATTTAGGTGCACTCTTCCAAAAGATGAAGTGAAGAGAGAAGCAGCCTATCAATGGCTTCGAAACGAAAAGTTAGGAGATATTATTAAAAACAATATCTTTGTAACTTTTGGTAAAGGAGAAGATGACAAGGCGAAACGTTTGTTGGACCTTGCTGCAGAGAATGGATATGAGCCGCAACAGAAATCTGATGTAGCTTGGATGACATTAACTGCTCTATTCAGAGAGCGTATCGAGGCCGGTCTTGATATGCCCTCTGATGTTTTTAATACTTGGATTAAAGACAAAACTAAAATAACCCGGAAATAATGGAGAAACAATAATGAGTAATGAAGTAATGAAAAAAGACACTGGATCTATTGCCTTGTTTGGTGATGATGCAGCAAAAGGTTTTGAGAATATGACGCAAGAAGATATGGCGTTACCATTTGTCAGAATCTTGGGACAACTATCACCACAGGTAACTGAAGGTGATGCAAAGTATATAGAGGGTGCCAAACCAGGTATGATCTATAATACTGTTACCAGCGAGTTATACGATGGTAAAAAAGGTATCAAGATAATTCCTTGCTACTACAAAAAAGATTATCCAGAATGGTCGGATAGAGGGGATGGACCAGGTGCTCCGGTCGCAGTTCACCTACCGAACAGTCCGGTAATCGCAACAGGTAAGAGAGATGGATCTAAAATTAGATTACCTAATGGTAACTATTTAGAAGAGACAGCTTCTTACTATGTAATGATTGAGACAAAGTCTGGTGGTTATACACCTGCTTTGATCACAATGAAATCAACTCAATTAAACGTTAGTAAAAAATGGAATTCTATGATGAAAACCATACAAATTGCTGATGGTAAAGGGGGATTTGCTATACCTCCTATGCACGGAGTTGTTTATAATCTAGCATCTACCTTACAAAAGAACGACAAAGGTTCTTGGTATGGCTGGGTTGTAACGCAGGACAGAATTTTAGGTCAAGCAGATAAGGCTTTGTACTTAAGTGCAAAAGACTTTTCTGGGAATGTATCTAAAGGGACCGTTCAAACAAAAGCTGATGTAGAAGAGAAGGTATCGGACTCAACTCCGTACTAAATAAAATAGGGGGATTGTGAGATCCCCCTTTACAAAGAAAGTAGAAGTGGTAATGACTAAATTCAAATCAATATTTCAAGGATTAGAAATCGCTTATGGACAATATCAACCCGGTGAGCGAGGAGAGAACGGCAAGCAAAAAGGAAAAGCTTTTATTGTACGTGGTTCCGTCACCGACGAACACTGGAACAATCATCTCAAAGGAGAAGGAGCAGCCCTTGGGATTATCCCTATCACAGAAAATAATGATTGTAGGTGGGGGTGCATTGATATTGACGAATATAACCTTGATCACATTGGCCTCATTAAAAGTATTAGGAATCATAAACTCCCATTAATAGTTTGCCGTAGTAAATCTGGCGGCGCACACGTATTTTTATTTACCAAAGAAAACATTCCTGCATCATTGATGCAATCAAAATTAAAAGAGATGTCTATCATACTTGGTTATGAAGGCTCTGAAATATTTCCAAAACAAACAGAGATACTTGTTGAACGTGGGGACACAGGTAACTTTTTAAATTTACCCTACTACAATGAAATGAAAGGACTACGTTATGCTATCAACGATAATGGCGCCGGTTGTACACTTGAGGAATTTTATAAGCTCTATGATGTTTACGCTCGGACTAAAGAACAAGTCGAAGAAATCAAAACAGAAGAGAAAAAAATAGAAGAAGCATTTCCTGGAGGACCCCCTTGCTTAAACAAATTAGCATCAATAGGTTTTGGTGAGGGTTCCAGAAACAATGCATTATTTAATGTAGCAGTTTACTATAAACAATCATCACCAGATAGTTGGGAAGATGAAATTGTAAAAGCAAATATGAAATTTATGGACCCACCATTAAGTAATAGTGAGGTTCAACAACTAATTAAATCTGTAAATAGAAAAGGTTATGACAAGTATAGATGTAAAGATGCACCTATCAATGCAGTATGTCAATCAGGTTTATGTAGAACAAAAAGATTTGGTGTAGGGTTTGGAGAGGAAGAGATGCCTGTATTGGGTAGTCTTACAAAATATTCTTCAACACCACCACAATGGTTTTTAAGTGTAGATAAAAAAAGAATAGAATTAAAATCAGAACAACTTTATAGTCCAAACTTATTTGCACTAGCGTGTTTAGATCAAGCTAATTTAATTGTACCAATACCAAAACCAAAAGATTGGAAGCAGCATTTTTTAAAACCAATGATGCAAGGTTTACAAGAAGTAGAACCATTGGAGTCTTTAGATCCAGAGAATGAGCTTACAGGATTATTACAAGATTGGACTACTAACAGACAATCAGCAAGAACTATGGATGATGTATTTAATAAGTTGCCTTTCACAGATGAGAAAAAAGAATTTACTTATTTTAGAATGGAAGACTTTTATAATTTTTGTAAACGAAATCACTGGGAAATGGATAAAACTAAAACAGGTAACTTATTAAAAAGGTTAACTAAAAAAGCTGGGTATGCAGAAGATCTATTTATATGTGAGGAACGCGTAAGAATTAAGAAACAACAACCAAGGCTAATTAAGATTAAAACAATGAAACAAACCGAGGCGTCTGTTTCTAAAACACCATATCAAATAGAAAACTTTTAATGTTTGATAAGGATGTTGGAGCTAATTGGCATTTACGGTTTCGTTTAAAATTAGAAGAATTACAAAAAGAAAATGAAAAACTTAAACTTAAAAACAAAATACTAGAAAGGAAAATAAAAAAATATGAAAACAATAATACTAGGACCACCTGGAACAGGGAAAACAACAACACTATTAAATCTCGTTGATGAGTTTATACAAGACGGTATAAGACCAAAACAAATAGGTTATTTTTCTTTCACTAAAAAAGCTGCAACAGAAGCTGCCAACAGAGCTGCAGAAAAATTTAACCTGGACATAGATAATGATTTAACTTTCTTTAGAACTTTACATTCTTACGCATTTAACCAATTAGGAATGACTCGAGAAAAGATGATGGGTAGTGAAGACTACAAAGAGTTTGGTGAGAAATGTGGTATTCCAATTAAGGTTGCAAAGTTTTCTGATGGGGATGGTACATTTAATTGTGATAACGAATATCTTACAATTATAAATACAGCAGCTGTAAAGCGAATGGATCTTCTAGACTATTACGATTCTAGAAAAAACATACTAGACATAGAACGAAACACATTATTTTTATTAGCAGAAGAATTAAAAAGATTTAAAAAAGAAAAAGGATTGAAAGATTTTAATGATTTGATTGAAGACTTTTTATTAAAAGAAACTACCAATAAGTTTGAAGTATTATTTATAGATGAAGCTCAAGACTTATCATTACTACAGTGGGAAATGGTAAGAAAGATTTGGGCAAGAGCAGGCAAAACTTATATTGCAGGTGATGATGACCAAGCTATATTTAAATGGGCCGGTGCAGATGTAGATCACTTCATAGCACTTAAAGAAGAGGTAGATGATATACAAACACTGGATCAATCTTACAGGATTCCTGGTGGACCCATACACGAGTTGTCTCAAAAAATAATTAATCAAGTACAAAATAGATTTGATAAAGATTATAAACCTAGAGAAGAAGAAGGAGTCTTAAAAAGATATTCTGATATTACACAAGTAGATATGAGTGAGGGTAATTGGTTAGTATTATCTTCTGCAAATCATTTTCTAGATCAAGTTAAAGAAGTATGTGAGCTGCGGGGGTGGTATTATCAATACAAAGGACGTAACTCTATATCTTTAAAATTATTATTAGCACTAAACAACTGGGAGT
>Ga0316204_10005391_pt1 | contig 21168 bp, 21 predicted proteins | sample 6monrhotite_MG_2_FD_205661 | JGI IMG/M metagenome (GOLD analysis project Ga0316204, IMG submission 205661) | Microbial mat bacterial communities from mineral coupon in-situ incubated in ocean water Damariscotta River, Maine, United States -... | ecosystem: Environmental > Aquatic > Marine >... | reverse complement strand
AGGTAAAGCGTGGTGAATTAGGTGTGGTAACTCAAGACTTAACCGCAGATCTGGCGCAGGCTTTCTCTATTAAAACGAATAAGGGTGCGGTGGTATCACGTGTTTATGCGGGTTCTGCGGCAGCAGAATCTGGCCTTAAGGCGGGTGATGTAGTGATCGCCGTAAATGATCGTAAAGTTAAAAACTCTGCAGATATGCGTAATCGTGTTGGTTTATTACGCATTGGCGATAAATTAAATATGAGTATTGTCAGAGATGGCAAAGCTTTAGATTTGGTTGCTATTATTGCGGAACCAAAACTAACTTCAATTTCCGGAGAAAAATTATCGCCCAAGTTAGCAGGGGCACTTTTAGCTCAGGTAGAGAGTGAAAATAGTTCCTCGCAAACACACATAGTAGTGGCAGAAATTGTGCAGGGAAGTCCTGCATGGTATGCGCACTTACGTAAGGGTGATATTGTTTTGTCGATTAATCGGCAAGCTGTGGATAGCCTACTTACGTTGCAACAATTGGTGGTGAATCAGCGACAAATCTTATTAAGCATTCAGCGCGGTGATAGAGCCATGTTTGTATTGTTGAAGTAGTTTATAGGGCTTACTATATAAATAATAAAAGTTAAGTGTGGTTATTAGCCAATAGCCACACTTAAAGGCATCGTGCTTAATATCTGCTTCATTAAGGTAGTAAATATTTTCAATTTCAGCCATGACTTTTGTTTAGTCTCAGAACGGGCCTTAAGTATTTTTGCTCTAATCTCAAATATTCGATAAGTTTCAAGTGTCTTCAACTCCTTTTCGTCATTAAATATTCTAGTTTGTTAAATAAAAAGAAATTTAAAGAAGGCTCGGGAATCTTAGTTTTTCGAACGATCAACCATTATTGACATATTGCCAATATCAATAATGCCCTTGGTTAAAAATTTCCAATCATGTGTGTTTTGGAATTTCAATACACCACATTCTTTGATATCGGTTTTACCACAACCTACAGGTATGCCTGTTTGCCCATCATTATTAACGATATACCCATCTATATTTTTGACGTTCTTGTTACCATTTTCTTCAAATATAATAGAGTTTAGTTGAATATTAGCTCTTTCTGTTTCCATATCGATACTCACCTTAGCGGAAGCAATAATATCAGCTACTTTTAAAAGACCTATTTTAGTTACAGAAAGATTAATATTCGCTTCTTGATTAGGGATTAATTGTATATCGTTAATTAATGTTACATAAATCGGTGTATTAATAGGGATAATAGTTTCATCTGGTTGAAATTCTGGCCCATAATCAGAACATGCAAACATGTTCACAGCGACGAATATTAAAATAATTTTTGAATTTAATTTAAACATAATTCATGGCCTTAGCTATTCTCATATCTTGCATATTATTATGCATAATATATAGCGGTGATTTAAAGGCAAAAAGGTGCCGGAGAGATTTTTTAAAAGCTCACTTCAAGTAATTCATTGTTCATTATTTAATCCTTTTGATACATTTTTAATTTCACTACCTCTAATGCCTATCACCAGTCAATGTAAATGTATTTTCTTAAAGATCGCTTTGTGGTGCGGACTCGAAAAAAAATCAGTGAACGTTCGATTGGCTCGAAGCATAGTTATAGTTTTTAGGTGCGAAAGAGTTGGGCTAGTGTAAATAGTCACCCCGGCGTATTTTTATCTACCCAACGATGGCCTTCACTTAAGCCTTCCTTTTTCCAAAATGGCGCGCGTGACTTCAGCTCTTCCATTAAATACCGACAGGCCTCAAACGACTCTTTACGATGCGCTGACCAAACAACGGTTAGTACAATAGGATCATTGGGGAATATTTCTCCAACACGGTGCACAATCAGGCAATCTAATAAATCCCAGCGAGCTTTGGCCTCATCACAAATTTTATTCAGGTAGCTCTCGGTCATTCCCGGGTAATGTTCCAGCGTCATCGAGGTAACATCGTCACCCTGATTAAAATCGCGCATGGTACCTACGAAACTCGCAGTGGCTCCGTATTTACCATTTGTTAAATGATTTTGCTGATACTGTTGAGTCTCCTGCCACGGATCAAAGGCCTCTGTGCGAATTTCACTGGGCATGGCTGCCTCCCGTTACGGGTGGGAAGAAGGCAACTTCATCACCGTCGTTAACGTTGGCCTGAGCATCAACATACTCCATATTAATTGCGCATAGAGTATTGCTGGGCATGGACATGCCATCGGTGGCTTGATCCCATGCGGATTGCACATTGTCGGCGGTATCGAGAGAGGCGTCGCCTTTACCCACCTGTTCCCGTAATCGGGCAAAAAATTTGACTGTAATGCTCATTCTAAAATTGCTTACCTTTTGTTACGCTACACGCCCGTTGTTACCAATTACACAGGCTCTAAATAATGACTGACAAGTTAACCCATTTTAACGCATCTGGCGAAGCACATATGGTTGATGTGAGTGAAAAAAACATCACCAAGCGTCAGGCTATTGCTGAAGGTGACATTGTGATGTTGCCAGAGACTTTGAGCTTGATCCAGCAGGGCACGCATAAAAAAGGCGATGTGCTAGGAATCGCCCGGGTTGCGGGCATTATGGCAGCGAAGAAGACCTCTGATTTGATTCCCTTGTGTCACCCTTTAGCCCTGACCCATGTAGGTATTGAGCTGAGCTGTGATGAATCCATGCCCGGGGTGCATTGCCAGGTAACGGTGGAATGTAAGGGTAATACCGGTGTGGAAATGGAGGCGCTGACGGCGGTACAAGTGGCCTTGCTGACGATTTATGACATGTGCAAAGCGGTCGATCGTGGCATGCATATGGAGCGTGTAGGCTTGTTGAAAAAATCCGGTGGAAAATCCGGCGAGTGGTCTAAGCGAGATTAGTGTCAAAAGATTGCAGAAATTCACGCCTAAAGCCAATGTTTTGGAATAAATAGACTCCAGGTGGCATCTGACTAAGAGCGCTCTATATTTTGTAGGTCGCTGTTAGGTACCACACCAAAAGGAGTCGATAAATGATTAAAACAACACAAAAATTATTATTCCCCCTGAGCATGGTTTTTCTAGGCTTATGCAGTATCGCTTTTTCCTCTTCATCACATGCCGCTAAAGAAGCGGGTCATGGTCATGATTACCGAACCTTTCACCAAAATGGACATATAGACTATGGCCAAATTGAAGATTCTTATACATCCGATTTAGTGATGTATTTAGCCGGAAATCAGTTCATGGTGATGGAAGAATTAATTAAAGACTTTATGTCTAAAAACGAAAAAATAAAAACAGTTTATGTGGAAACAATTCCACCAGGGCAGATATTAAAAGGTCAAATCCTAGAACAAGGAACAATCGACGGTAAGAAAACCGCTCAAAATCCGGACCTGTATGCCAGTGTCAACCTTAAGCATTTAAAAAAATTAAAAGCTAAAAAGAAAATGACAGATTACATGGTGTATACACACAATAAGCTGGAATTAATGGTGGCGAAAGGTAATCCTAAAAATATAAAAGGCGCAAAAGATTTAGGACGAGATGATTTAGTACAGTCGCATCCTAATCCTTTAACAGAAGGTATTTTTAAATTTTATGGTTCGCAAATGCTTAAAGACTTAGGGTTATATGAAAAAGTAACGGCAGGTAAAAAATGCAAAGAATGTTGGGCGATAGAAAATAAAACCTGGTTTACGGCTCGTCATCATAGAGAGACACCGCATCGTATAGAAAATAATAAAGCCGATGTCGGTATTGTATGGACGACAGAAGTGAAACATGCGCAAGCTGAAAACCGTGCTGTTGAAGGTGTGCCTATTGCTGCTCCATACAATATGTCACATAAAGTGGGCTATGCCATTGGTGTGTTAAACGATGCACGTAATAAATCGAATGCTAAAACGTATCTGGATTATTTAACCACGGATGAGGCGCAGGGTATTTATGCAAAGCACGGTTTTGTAAAAGCTAACAGTAAAGAGCTTGCGTTAAAGGCCATTCCTTAATCGAGGAAATAACAAGAACATTGTTTTAAAATACCGGCTGAATTTTTTTAACAGGTATTTTTATTAACGCTAACAAAAAAGCCATTGGCAAAGTAAATTGCCAGTGGCTTTTTTATATTGATGGTTTAGCCCTGTTTTAATAGCTGTTGTAAATCAATAACGGCAGCATTGGCACGGGAAATATAATTCGCCATTACCAGTGAGTGATTGGCAAAAACACCAAAGCCACCGCCATTCAAAATAATTGGGCTCCACACCGTATCTTGCGTGGCTTCTAGCTCACGAATAATTTGCTGCACGCTAACCTGTGCGTTTTTCTTGTGTAATATATCCTGAAAATCGGTTTCAACCGCGCGTAGCAAAATGCTAAGTGCCCACGCGCTGCCACGAGCCTCATAAAATACATCGTCAATTTCAAACCAGGGTGTTTGAACTTCAATGATTTTACTGGTGGGTGTGGATTGATTGGCCTCAGCGTCGCCGGCTAAATCGGTGTTAATGCGAGCCTGGCCGACACTGGCACTTAAACGCTGAGATAGACTGCCCAAGCGTTTTGTAATGAGGCTAAGCCAGTCATTTAAATTATCGGCGCGGGCATAAAACTGGGCATCCTGCGTATCATTATCAGATAAGCGTGCCAAATATGCGGTAAGTCCGCTGATGGCTTTTCGGTATTCGGATTCCGCCGGAGGCAACATCCATGAATTAGAGTCGATGCGGAATTGATTTTCCACCGCTATGATATCCTTATCTTCAATCGATTGTGATTGAGAACGGCTAATGTCGTTACGTAAAGCCAGTGATAAATCGCGAACTTGTGTCAGTACACCAAACTCCCAGTTGGGAATATTGTCCATAAATAAGCTGGGTGGCAGTACGTCATTACTTAAATAACCGCCACGCTTATTTAATAAGGTTTCAGACACTGTTATTAAAGCGGCTGTAGTGATATAACCGGTAGTCAGCTGCTCATTCCGCTCAGCGGCTAATTGCGAAGCTGCCTGTATAGGGTCAATGCGATCGGGTTCTGAACCCCATAAAATAACCAGAACCACCTGGAGTATAAGAAAGGCAATAATTCCGGCCGGAATAAGGCGGGATAACAAGCTGTTAGATGTTTTATTGGGTGATGATGGACGAAGAGATTGATGAATCTTGTCATAGGCATCAAAAAATAAATCGAGCAGTTTCATGTCATTTCCTGTGGTTTTAAACCGGGTGCTTTAGGGTGCAGTCAGATCCGCTGTAATTAACAACAACGATAAACTATTGTAACTGTTCGGAGAACAGAATGAAATTTATAAAAATAAGCTTATACAGTGTGTTGGCAATTGTGCTTATCGCTATTGTGGCGGGTGTTTATTTTGTAGTTACCTTTAATGCCAATGATTATAAAACAACAATTTCTGATCAGGTAAAACAACAGACTGGGCGTGAGTTAAATTTAGGTGATATTAAACCGTCAATTTTTCCGTGGGTGGGTATTGAGCTACAACAGATAGCATTAAGCAATGCTCAAGGATTTAATGATTTGCCAATGATGCAAGCAGAACGTATTGATGTGCGGATTGAGTTATTGCCGTTGCTTAAGCAGGAAATCCATGTGGATACATTGCGACTATATGGACTGGATTTGAATTTACAAAAAGACAAACAGGGTAAAACGAATTGGGATGATATTTTAGAAAAGCAGCAAGCTGCATCAGCAGACGATAATACAATGGCGGCTGCAACAGATTCAGTTGATGTGACCGATTCGGACAGCGATAGAGGTGCTCCACTAATAAAGGTAAATGGAATTGAAATAAAAAATGCACAGGCGCTGTGGGATGATGCGCAGCTGGGGCAAAAAATATCCTTAAAAGAATTAAATGTAATATCCGGTATGGTGCAATTAGGACAAACAATACCGCTACAAATTTCGGCGGATATAAAAGTAGCGAAACCTGCAATGAGTGTTCAAATAGAAACTGATGTGGGTATAAATTATGATTTAAGCGAACAGAAACTGGCATTAAATGAATTGTCGATAAAATTAAATGCAGGCTTGCCTGACTTCGATGTTGAACAGCTGACTTTACATCTAAAAACTGACGTGTCAGGGAATCTAGAAAAGCAGGTCTTTACTTTGCCGTTAATGTCATTGGATATTGATGCAAAAGGAAAGGCAGTTCCGAATGGTGAAATTAAGGCGAATGTTTCTACGGCGATTGAACTAGATTTATTGGCTCAGCTTCTACAGTTAAATGATTTTACGATACAAACCTTGGGCTTGAATTTGAAAAGTCAGTTGCAGGTGTCGCAATTAATTGATGCGCCTACGGTGCAGGGCCGTATCGGTATTGCGCCATTTAATCTTAAAAAAGTATTGTCTGAATTAGCCATTAGTTTACCTGAAATGCAAAGTGATCAGGCGCTGCAGATGGCGTCAGTTGATTTTGATATTAAGGCAGAAGCTGATTCGGTTTTATTAAAACCACTAAAAATTACTTTTGACGAATCTATTCTCAACGGCTTTGTAAGCGTCAAAGACTTAGCGCAACCAAAGATTAAATATGATTTAAAGCTGGATACAATCAATTTAGATGCCTATATGCCTCCAGTGCCTAATACAACGGCTAGTGGCGATGCTCCCGATAATTCAGCCGTTGAAGTAACTGCATCTAAGGATGAGTTGATAGAGCTGCCTACTGAAATGTTGCGTTCATTGGATCTGGCCGGTAGTTTCAGTGTCGATACACTAACTGGCATTGAGCAAACGATTCGCCAGCTTAATGTTGAAACGTTTGCATCGAATGGCTTGCTAAAAATCACCAGGCTAGATGCAAAATTATTGGAGGGCAGTGTGGCATCATCGGGACAATTAGATGTGCGTAAAAATACCCCCCTATATCAATTTAAGCTGAAGGGTGATGGAATAAAAGCAGATTCTATTGTTAATCCTCTACTGCAGGAAATGTTGGGTGAAAGTGCCGTTAGTATTAGTGGGGCAAGTAATCTGTCATTGTCTTTGAATACCAAAGGGCAAACCGTAAATCAACTTACGGCCAATAGTAATGGTGATGTTGCGTTTAATGCAGAAAAAGCGGTGATGCAAGGGGTAGATGCGGAATATTTTGTGCGCAAAGCGGTGGCTGCCTATTTAGAAGAGAAAAAAATTCCGGTTAAAGAAGAATGGAGAGGGCAGTATACGCCACAGGAAAAAACAGCGATTAAGTCTTTGCGTGCAACTGCAATCATTCGACAAGGTGTGATTCAAAATAATGATTTATTGCTAGATACATCGCGATTCAAAGTAACCGGGGCAGGCAGTATTAATTTACCCAACGAAACATTGAACTACCGTACCGTGATTGATGTTCAACCACTCAGTGTAAAAACAACGGCAGAACAACTGGTTGATATCCCTCTACCCGTTATAGTTACAGGTGGTTTTTCTGAGCCTGTTGTTAGTATGGATAAAAAAACATGGACTAAGCAAGCAGGCAAAGCGTTGACCGCGAAAGCTAAATCAGATGTGAAGAAAAAAGTAGAGAAAAAGAAAGATGAAAAAATTGATGAGCTTAAAAATAAGTTGAAAGATAAATTTAAAGGTTTGTTTTAGTGAGTAATAAGTAAATGGTGAATGAAAGTAAAATAAACAAATCTGTGTTTGCGAAAAAACTGCTTGATTGGTATGGCCAACATGGGCGTAAGGATTTGCCCTGGCAAGAAAATCGAAATGCATACCGTGTGTGGGTGTCTGAAATTATGTTGCAGCAGACGCAAGTAAAAACAGTCATTCCATATTTTAAAAAATTCATGTTGAGCTTTGCCAGTGTGCTGGACTTGGCCAATGCGCATGAAGATGAGGTGCTGCATCATTGGTCGGGCTTGGGGTATTACGCCCGTGCACGAAATTTACATAAGTCAGCTCAGCAGGTACGTGATTTACATGCGGGTGAGTTTCCATTGGTCTTTGAAGATGTATTGGCCTTGCCAGGCATTGGGCGCTCAACTGCGGCTGCGATTTTGGCGCAGGCGGAAGGACAACGACACGCTATTTTAGATGGCAATGTGAAGCGTGTGTTATCAAGATTTCATGCGGTACACGGCTGGACAGGTCAGGCCAAAATACAAGAGCAATTATGGGGGTTCGCGGAACAGCATACACCAGACCATAAACTAGCGGATTACACGCAGGCGATTATGGACTTAGGTGCGACCCTGTGTACTCGGAGTAAGCCCCAATGTGAAGCCTGCCCTCTGCGAGAAGAGTGCGAGGCTTATGCCACTGATCAGGTAAAGCTGTTGCCGACGCCTAAGCCGAAAAAGACCTTGCCCGTAAAATCAGTGCGTATGTTGTTGTTAAGAAATACAGAGCAGCAAATTTTATTAGAGAAGCGTCCGCCAACAGGAATATGGGGTGGCTTATGGAGTCTGCCTGAAATGCCCCTAGAGGAGATTGTGGAAGAGTGGTGTGAAAATCACTATCAACTCAGTGTCAGCGCCCTCAGAGAGCAAGCTGTGATGCGCCACACCTTCAGTCATTACCACTTAGATATCACGCCCTGTATAGTTGAAGTGAATAACCCCGAGCAAAGTGTGATGGAAGCAGAGCGCAGAGTCTGGTATAAAGCCTGCCAGAATGATCGTAATATCTCGACGCAAACATTGAGTTTGGGTTTAGCGACGCCGGTCAGCCACTTAATAAACCGTTTAAACGAGGAATAACCATGAGCCGTATGGTGCAATGTGTCAAATTAGGCCGCGAAGCGGAAGGTCTTGATCGCCCACCTTATCCGGGTGATCTGGGTGTACGTATTTATAGTGAAGTGTCTAAAGAAGCGTGGGCTGAGTGGTTGAAGCATCAAACGATGCTAATCAATGAATACCGTTTAACGCCAATCGAGCCTAAAGCGCGTACTTTCCTGGAAGAGCAAATGGAAAAGTTTTTCTTCAGTGAAGAAGGCAGTGCTGCACCGGGTGATTTTGTACCGCCAACGAGCTAGGCAGTAGGTACGCATCAAAAAAGAGCCCGATTTAATCGGGTTTTTTATTGCCTGCTACTTATTAATAGTAATGTCGGGGCAAAAAAGCCAATGAGTTTAATGGTTGTTTTTACTAGAAATTACCAACAAAAACACAATAAAACTTGACTCATTTGCCCTGAACCGTTTTAATACGCGCTCTTCGTAATTCAGTGCTACTGAATTCGTCTAAAAAGTACCTATATGGCCGAATAGCTCAGTCGGTAGAGCAGCGGATTGAAAATCCGCGTGTCCCTGGTTCAATTCCAGGTTCGGCCACCACTTTTTCTTTATTCTCTAGATTCTCATATGCATTTCAAATAATACGCTTGTATGTGTAGGCCTGTTGTCGCCATTACTTTATGGCTTGTGGTTACTTCCTTTTTCTCTCTCATCTATCTGTGTTCTGCCTGCTGATCTTATGTCGATTCAATCACACTCGACAGATTTTAGGGCGCAAATAACTTGCTTTCTTATAAATTTGGGAATATATTCCCAATTAATTAAATGATAAAGAAACAAGCAGCAGCTAATAAATGGCTACGCATTAATAGAGAATTGAAGGAATGAACATGAAAATAGATAATATATTTAGTAAAACAGTTTTAGCAGCATCGATATTAGCCATAACTGCTTGTAGTAGTGGTAGTGGTGGTGATACAGCTGGCAGTAGCTCAACAGTGGGTGTTATTACAGGATTCGGCAGTATCTATGTGAATGGTGTTAAGTATGAAACGGATAGTGCTGACGTCGAAATAGATGGTGCATCGAGTTTTGAAACATCGTTAGGTATTGGTGATGTTATTACTCTGATCGGAACCGTTAATGCGGACGGCACAACAGGGGTGGCAACGTCGGTTTCGTGTAAAGACGAGCTTGAAGGTTATGTGCTTGATACATCGGGCTTACTGGTTGATGGAACGGGTAGTCTCAATATTATGGGGCAAACTGTTCGAGTGACACTAGATACCGTATTCGATAGCAATACTCTGGCGGCAATTAATGGCCTTAGTGCAGGTGATATTGTGGAAGTGAGTGGCTTTCCCGATGGTGCGGGGAATATTTTAGCCACACGTGTAGAAACTAAAAATGCGGCTGAAGATGTTGAGGTAAAAGGTGTGATTAGCGCGTTAAATATTACCGATGAAACATTTTTTATTGGTGGTTTAAAAGTGGATTATTCTGTGGCGGTTGAAAGGCCTGCGAATATTGCAGATGGTATATTTGTAGAAGTGAAAACAGAGTCTCCTTTAAGTGGCGATTTAGGTAGCGGATTTACACTTGTGGCTACAAAAGTTGAAATTGAAGATGACGATTCAGATTTTGATGGAGACGAGGGTGATGAGATTAAAATGCAAGGCTTGGTTTCTGCTATTGATGAAACAGGCTTTAGTTTTAATGGTACACGGGTATTGTTTGCATCATTAGATATTGATGATGATTTTGATGTAGCTTCTTTAGTTGATGGTGCGATGATTACTGTGGAAGGCTATATAGATACCAATGGTAATTTTATAGTTGAAGAGATTGAAGAGGATCATGAATCTGAAGATGAAGTTGAAGGTACGGTATCGGCTATTACTGAGTCAGGATTGACTGTGAGGGTTGATGAAAATACATCAAGAACATTTATTGTGAATAATGATACGCGAATGAGAGATGAACAAGATGAAAATGTAGAACCACTACATTACTTTAGTTTATTAGATGTTAGCCAAGGTGAGTATGTAGAAGTAGAATACTATACCGATGGCAATGGTGATCTTATCGCAACAGAATTAAAGCGCGAGGATGCACCAAGCAGTTAATACATAGAAAGTAATATTTAGTGTATTAGAAGCCCCGGTAATTCGGGGCTTTTTTATGAGCGGGATAATTAAATTAAGAGTCAGCGGCAATTAAACGTTTTGTCATATGCAAACGCATTGCGCCTTCTTCTGTAATAGTATGAAATAAATGATGCGGACTGGTCGATTTTTCTATAATGCTATCCAGATCATTACGGATTTCACGGTAGTACTCTAGCAAGCGTAAATCAAAAGAATTTAGAGCGTTGCTTAAAGGGTCTACGGCCTGACGTTTTCTAATAGTGTCCATGCCTTCTTCAAATACATTTCCTAAACACATGTGTACCGCAGAAAATAAAGTAGCCCAGCCGTTATGCCAGAACATTAAGTCTTTATCAAAGGTTTCACCGCCGGTGCCTTTGCCGTCTAACATTTGTTTTAATAAATCACGCTCGTTAACCGCTTCGTGTAGCTCCATCATATTGGCACGACCATAGGCATCTATAGTGGTGCTGGTGAGTAGCATGTGTACGTGTGGATATTTATTTAATACAAACGTGGCATCTTTGATTAGCTGCGCAGGTTGATCTGGGCTTTGAGGGTTCCGTTTTAAGCGAGAGGAAGTGCCGGTTGATAAAACTTCAACCTGATGCCCGCGGCGGCCAAGTTCTTTTGCCAGGCGAGCAAATACGCCTTTTTGAAAAAGCTCCATGGAGAAATTTAAATGGCCTTGTTTATGTAACAGACAGAGTTGAATTTCATCTGAAAATTTCGGTGTAGTTTCCACAATGTTAGCAATTTTTGTAACGGGGATACGTTCTTTTAAATCGCCTTTTTTATTGACAATCACTTCCTGGTGAAACTCGTCAAAACTAATTTGCAACATAACTTTGGCTTTAGGCCAGCTAATGGGGCGACGACGAATCGCTTTCGCCATATTGTTCATAATAGTATGGGTAAGTTCGCGGCTGTCTGCAAAATCACCATTTAATAAAATAGCGAACGTGGTGATATGTTGCATGCTAGAAATGGCGTTGTAAAAATGATCTAAATGTTTAGTTAGGTCGCCACCGGTAAATAATAATGAGGTGGTTAGTTTGTTGACCATTTGGTAAAGCGTGTCGGGGTCATCTGTGTTTTTCATCAACGGGCGGAAAATAAACATACAATGTCGACAAGTTTGCGGACAGCCCATCGCCGGAATAATACCTAGCTTGGTAAAAAAATTAAGATGTTCGGGGTCGGGTAATTTATCGACTAATGCTAAACGCTCTTTATCTTCTTCGGCCAGCATATCGGCATAACGATCTTTTTCCTGTTTGGCTAAATCTTTATAACCAATGGCAAAACTCTTACTGAATAAATGCAATGAATTCCATAAAGATTCAATGTGTTTTATGAGCGATTCTATACTGTTGTGCTGTTGCGATAATTGAGCAAGTTGGTGCTGCTGCAGTTGTGGTTCACCAGAGTAAGATTGCCAGTGCTGTATGTAGTGTTGAATGAATTCTGCAGAGCTATCACTTTGCAGCATAATATTCATTAGAAATGCTTGTGGGCCTTTAGCAAAAGCCGCGAGTACTTCAGCCTGAAAGTCGGCGTGAACATTTTGTTGTAGCCAGTTCCATGCATAAACATAGGTCATTAAAAAGCTAAGATTTTCTGCTTCAACCGGTGTATTGGTTTTTGCCGTAAGCATGCTGAGCATATCGCCTTTGGTCAGGCGATTTATTTCCGTTTTAAAACGCTGGCGCATATTAACGAGGAAAGCCTGTCTCACATCTTGCTGTGCTTCTGGGCTAATGGAGATTTCGCTAGATGGGCGACCGGATTGTATGGCAATGCTAGTTTTCATAGGAAGAGAATTTATCATATAACACCGCTGAATTAACCCTAGTATGTTCAGCAGAATGACTACCGGTCTTAAGCTAGGTGCAATAGGGCGATATATTTACAAAAACGTTTTCCAGGGTATCTGTTTGTCGCCAAATACAAAAAATTCAGGATTGAGCAGGCAATCTTTAGTGTTATAAAGCAATGCTGATCCATCAGTTTGCGTAATATAGCCACCGGCTTCTTCAATAATGCAGTGTGCCGCGGCAGTATCCCACTCAGAAGTTAGGCCAAGTCTCGGATATAAATCAACGGAACCTTCCGCCACCATGCATGATTTTAATGAGCTTCCTATGCTGAGCAATTCTATATCGCCTAATTTTGCCAGGTATGCCCTTAGTTTATCCGAGACATGAGAGCGGCTCCCTGCAATCACTAGATTATCTTTATCAGCGGGCCTGACATTAATTACTTGCGCTTCAGTGGACGGTGTTTTTTTATAGGATTTACCGCCTTTCCACGCGTAGTAGTCAGTATCTAGTATCGGTGCATTGATAACGCCTAGAATACTCTGATGATTCTCTATAAGTGCGATATTGACAGTGAATTCTCCATTGCGTTTTATGAATTCTCGCGTGCCATCTAAGGGGTCTATTAACCAATAACGAGGCCACTGCTTGCGAGTTTCAAAAGGGATGTGTGTGGATTCTTCGCTTAAGATGGGGATGTCAGGCGTCAGTACTTTTAATGCATCGCAAATGATTTTATCGGCAGCAAGATCTGCAGTGGTCAGTGGGGTGTTATCTTTTTTGTGCTCAATGGTGTATTCGGAATTATATATTTCGAGAATTTTCTCACCAGCTAGGCGTGCAATATGAACGACTTTATGACAGAGGTTTTCTAGGTCTAATTCGTGAAAAGAGCTCATAAGCTTAGTTATTTACCTGACGCTGTAATAATAAGTCTCTCACCTGATACAAGGCCGCTATGCTCCGTGCCTCCGTTAGATTTTCATGCTGAATTAAGTGGTCTATATTGTGAATATTACAAATGAGCTGTTCCAGTTCTTCTGGTTCATCACCTTCGTGCTTCTCTTCCATCAACTGTTCGGCGAGAACAATGTGAGTCATAAAACCTAGATAGCCGGGGGCAATGGTCATTTTTCCAAATGGCGTTAGCTGGTTTGCGCGGTAGCCAATCTCTTCCATGCACTCCCGATTGGCGGCTTCAAGAACTTCTTCACCCGGGTCTATTTTACCTTTTGGGAAAACAAGCTCATAACGCTCGGTACCAACGGAATACTCGCGAATCATAATCACATGCTCATTATCCAATACAGGAATAATAAGTACGGCGCCCGCACCGGGGGCGATGATGCGTTCATATTGACGTTGTTGCCCATTATTAAATTCAAGGTCTACTTTTTCAATAGCAAATAAACGGCTCTGGCTGTGTAATGTTTGCTTGAGAATTTTTGGTTTATTCTTCATGATTATCTTTTTAATAAAACTGTAAAAGGCCTAACCCAGAATGCCTATGATTGACTGGTCAAAAATTAACTGTGTGTTCCTCGATTTAGATGGCACCTTACTCGATCTGCACTTTGATAACCATTTTTGGCTGGAATACGTACCCATATGCTATGCAGAAAAACATGACCTGGCTATAGAAGAGTCGCATAAGGTATTGGATACAAAATATCGAGCAGCCTATGGTAGCTTGAACTGGTATTGTGTTGATTACTGGACGCGAGAACTGGGCTTGGATATTGGAGAGCTGAAGGAGAGCATTTCTCATAAGGTGGCCATACGGCCCTTTGTGGAAGAGTTTCTTGAAGCCTTGCATATGCATGGTAAACGCGTGGTACTTGTGACTAATGCGCATCCGGTTAGTATTGAAGTGAAAATGAAGAAAACTAACTTAGGGCGATTCTTTAACCGTATCATTACATCCCATGAGCTACATCATCCTAAAGAGGATCAGGCGTTTTGGCTGAAACTAGAAGAAATTGAGCCTGTAGATAAGTCAGCGACTCTATTCATAGATGATAATTTTTCGGTGCTAGATGCGGCTAGAGAGTATGGGATTGAGCATTTGCTAGCAATTCAGCAGCCAGACAGTACAGAAGGTCATAAAGCGCACCATCACTATGATTTATTGGGCTCATTTTTAGACGTTATGCCGAAGTAATGCTCACCCAAATAGGTTAATTTCTATATAAATCAGTTACATCCATATAAATTAGTTGAAGCTAATATTATTTAATGCTAAAGTACGCTCCATTCTATGCCACCGCAACATCTGTGGCCCCTAGTTTTCACTAAGCTCTGTGTCTCCATAGAGTTAGTGATAAATGATTAAAGCTGATCAGGGTTCTCCTGATGTAGTACATTTCCCAGCCTAGTGCATACGCTTTCAGTAAAGTCTGAAGCAAGATAGTTTTAATGTGGAAATGTGAATTTAACTAACATTTTTAGATAGGACATATCATGAAATTAAGCCATATTTCAGGTGTATTAGCACTCTCATTAACCGTTATTTTTTCGTTTAGCACTGTACAAGCAGCTAATGGTACTTTTAAGGGAAAAAGTCAGGGTCAGCATGAGTTGACGGACTGGGAACAAAATAAAATGAAGGCTGAATTTGATAGCAAATTCACCGGTCAGGAATCAGGTTCGTTTCAAAAGCTAACGAACAATCCTTGGGAAGCCAAGAAAAATAAGATGAAGCAACATAGTCAGAAAATGTTACAGCTGAGTAATACCTGGTCTCATTGTCGTGAATACGCTTATAAGCAACGTGGCCAGTGTTATGCGCGTGGCGGTGACGCTTATACATGTGAGCGTTATTATGATGCTCGCGTAAATCACTGTGATGATAAATTTTAAGCTTAACTAGCTTTTAAAATTTATACTAAAAAGCCTCGGTTATGCCGGGGCTTTTTGCGTATGGTGTATTTAAATTTTATCTCTATAGTGTTACTTTCAAGTTGTTGAGTAAAAAATAAAAAAGCATTATGCATAAAATAAATATCAGTATTGTAGGTTGCGGTTACATCGGTAAAAAAGTCGCCGGTAAATTATTGTCACTTGGTACATCTGTGGAGTGTTATGTAAATAGCGTGGCTTCTAAAGAAGCTTGCAAGGCACTGGGCTTGAGAGCTAATTTATTAGAGTTAGATAGCAGCGATTTATCAAATCAATGGCATATTAAAGAGAATAATGTAATTGCCTATTTTGCACCGCCGCAGGGTCAAGGTGTTATTGATACTCGCATGACGAATTTTATTTCGACCTTAGATTGTTTGGATAGTGTCCCGGATAAAATTGTTCTGATTAGTACAACCGGTATATACGGTGACTGTCAGGGAGAATGGATAGATGAGTCACGTGAGGTTAATCCTCAGGCAGATAGAGCTCATCGAAGATTGAGTGCAGAGAATCAGTTACAACAATTTTGCCAGTCAAAAAAAATCGAGTGTATTATATTTCGTGTGCCGGGCATTTACGCAATGGACAAGTTGCCGGTGAAGAGAATAAGTTCTGGCGAGCCTATTGTGAGTGCAATTGATTCCGGATATACCAATCGCATTCATGCTGAAGACCTTTCTGAATTTTGTGTTGAAGCATTAACAAAAAAAATTAAACCGGGTATTTATAATTGTTGTGATGGTAATCCATCAACAATGAATGATTACTTTATGCGGGTAGCTGATTGCCTGGGGTTAGAAAGGCCTAAAGAAATTAGCTTACAACAAGCGGAAAAAGAATTGTCAGCTGGTATGTTATCTTATTTAGCTGAGTCAAAACGTATTTCAAATAAAAAATTATTAGACAATTTTTCTACTAAATTAAGATATCCTGATCTTAAATCGACGCTACAAAAATAAGCTACTACTATTTGTGTTTGAGATATAAAGTCAATAAAGGATAATGATTTAATATTAATTAAATGAATCGCGTCTTTCTCTAGGTACATGCTTTCTTAAGAAGTCCATCTGATCAGTTAATATTTTTCGGTTTTCTAAAATCATTGCTTCAGCTTTGTTGGGTATATAAGGTAGTGCTAGTAGTGGCATATGTGCCTGATGTGGCGTGTAGCATGATTTTTTAGCATTACAGGCCTTGCAAGCAGCAACTACATTGTTCCAGATATCTTGGCCACCTTGTGCTCGAGGTCTTACATGATCTCTGGTAAGTAAAGATGAACTAAAATGATTGCCGCAGTACAGGCAGGTTTGCCTATCTCTCTCGAAGAGTGCGCGATTCGTTAATAAAGGAGCCGTTTTCAGATTATGTTTGGCTTTTGCTCCGCGGATAGCAATGATGGAGCAGACATCAAGAAAAGATCGTAAGCCTGTTTTTTGGCATGTGCCACCATAAAATCTGAAGGAGGTTTCGCTACCAGTCCAGGCAACTTGCTGGCGTACATAAAGCGTAGCGGCCTCTTGCCAGTTAATCCAGTTAATGGGTTTTCCGGCATTGTCCAATGTCAGTATTAATGGTGTCTCCGAAAGAGAGAGCATCTAACACCTCGCTTAATATATTTAGGTTTTATTTTAAGGGTCATTTAAAAAAGTTCATGTTTAATTATCTAAGTTACAACTTTATAACAGGGTGTATATTTACTACCTGGTAATTTCATTCTGTTTTGTTGTACAAATGATTCAAGTAGGTCATCTAAGGGCTTGATGATTTTCTTTTCACCACGAATTTCAAATAAACCATTTTCCTCAATAGCCTGTATGCCTTCTTCCTTTACATTACCGGCAACAATACCAGAAAAAGCACGGCGTAAATTTGCAGCTAAATGATGGCTGTCCATATTGCTATTGATTTCTAGTTTCGACATATTTTCATGATTTGGTATGAAAGGGTTTTGAAAATCGTTATCAACTTCTAAAATCCAGTTGTAATAATAGGCGTCGCTGTTTGCACGACGGAATTCCTTTACAGCTTCCATACCACTCTTCATTTCACGAGCAACTAATGCGGGGTCATCAATGATGATTTTATAACGTTGCTGAGCTTCAAATCCTAAGGTCATCTCGATGAAATGATGAATTTGCTTAAAATATTCAGCTGAGCTTTTGGGTCCCGTTAATATTAGCGGGAAAGGAAGCTCCTTATTTGCAGGATTAAGTAGAACCCCCAGAATATAGAGAATTTCTTCTGCAGTTCCGGCACCACCAGGAAAAACGATGATGCCATGCCCAGTGCGAACAAAGCCTTCTAGGCGTTTTTCGATATCAGGCATAATTACCAGTTCATTAACAATGGGGTTTGGTGATTCGGCAGCAATAATGCCAGGCTCTGTCATGCCAATATATCGGCCATTTTTTATACGCTGCTTATTATGACTGATGGTTGCTCCCTTCATAGGACCTTTCATAGCGCCAGGGCCACAGCCAGTGCAAATATCTAAACCGCGTAAGCCGAGTTCATGACCAACTTCTTTGGTGTAGTCGTATTCGACTCGATTGATGGAGTGGCCACCCCAACAGACCACCAGGTTAGGGTCTGCGTTAGGTCGAAGTATATTTGCGTTACGTAAGATATGAAAAACTGCATTGGTAATGCCGTGCTGCGAGTCGAGATTAAATTTGCTGTGCGTGGAGATTTCATTTTTAGCATAGACAATATCACGTAATACCGAAAATAAGTGCTCCTGTATACCGGTGATCATGGAGCCATCAACAAAGGCGCTGGCAGGTGCATTTTCTACTTCTAGCTTGATGCCCCGTTCTTGCTGGATTACGCGGATATCGAAGTCTGAATATTCCTCTAAAACTCGTTTTGTGTCATCAATTTCACTGCCAACATTTAGCACAGCCAAAGAGCAACGGCGGTAAATATCGTAGGTGCTGCCTGATTCACTGTCTTTTTTTAGCTGGTTTACTTCTAATTGAGATAATGTCTCCATACGGCCATGTGGCGAAATACGTGACAATTCTGTGTGCTTATTCATAATTAATGTCTTCACTACTGCTTAAGGGGGCGATTTTTATGATGAAATATCCTATAACTGGTATATAGAAATCAGTTGTTTAATTGAGTTTATTAATTGTTATGTCTCAATTTTTTTATGTATTCCCCGAATACAAAGTATAGTGGGAATTATCTGTTCTTGTTAGTGGGGCAGGTACTGAATTGTCAAAGGTCATTTTCATGAGTGAAGAATTATATGAAGTAGCATTTTCTGGAGCCATTATAGAGGGTGCTGATATTGAACAGGTCAAAGCCAAAGTTGGTGCTATGTTTAAGGCGGATGCAGCCAAATTGGCGCACCTGTTTTCAGGTAAGCGAGTTGTCATAAAAAAGAATATTGATCAGGCAACAGCGAATAAGTATAAGACGGCATTAACGAATGCTGGTGCTGATTGTGAAGTTAAGTCACTAAGCGTTGACGCGCCAGTGGTAAAAGCAGAAACAGTAACTGCAGAGCAACCAGTGAAAGTTGCGTCTACAACGGCTGCTAGTGATGCGCCAACGGCTCCCCAAACAGATCCATTGGGCATTAGTGCAAATGACATTACCGATTTAAATGTAAATATTGCACCTGTTGGTAGTGATATGCAGGATGAAATAAAAGAAGCTGTAGCACCTGATCTTGATTTAAGTGGACTAGATATGGCAGAGCCAGGTAGTGACTTAGGTGAAATTAAAAAAGGTGAAGCACCTCCGCCGCCGAATACAGATGGATTGAAATTAGTCGATTCTTAAAATGTGCACTAAATCAAATCTTATATAGGCTTAGGCTGGAAGCTATAATCGATAAAAAGTTATAGCTTAGTATGCGTTTGCCAGCAAAAAAACGACTCTTTTCAAGAATGCAGTCATCAATAATAATGGATTGTGAACGCATAGGAATAAAAGGTAAGCCTTTCGAAATTATTTGACCCTTGAGCTTTTTTCCTTGAAGAGGGACTGAAAATCTTGTAGAAGATTGTGTGAGAGAAAATGATTTAGAGTGTTTTACTTTTTCTGAATTTACCAATACATCGAGTTTTTTATCAAGCCATAAAAATTTTGCACTAGAGCGTGTTTGTATTTTTATATTTACGCCATGCCAGCTGTATTCACGTACTGATTTCAATTGCGCTCTCTATGATTTAGTCATTTAAAAACATACAGCACATCCCCTGTGCTGTTAAATCACAAATTTTATTAATGCGATGGAATTATTATATTTTATTTCGCAATAAATTTTGTGCAGAAGAAATATAAGTTAGTCGGTAAATTAGGTATGTGATAAAAGGTACTTAACTAAGATATATAGACCGTTAATTACTTGTTTTCCGAGAACCACTTTAAGCCATCAGCAGAAGCCAGCTCTATTTGTCCGCGAGATAGTGTCACGCAGTTCTGCCTTTCAAAATCTTTTAAAATTCGGCTAATGACTTCACGCGTAGTGCCTAGTTCAAAAGCAATCTCCTGGTGAGTGACTTTTAGTGCCTTGCCTTTGTTGCGTTCGAATAGGCTGCCCAGCATACAGGCCAGGCGCATATTGAGGTGATTGAACGCTGTGTCCTGAACCATATAGATGGTTTCGCAAAGTCTTTCGGTAAGAATATTGATGACATATTCACGAAACATCTGGGAGCTATTCATCATATTCTTGAAATTATCAGAGCTAAGAGCCAGTGCCTTTACTGGTGACTCGGTTACGGCAATAGCATTAAATGATTTTTTCTTTAGCAGGCTGTTCAAGCTTAATATGCAAAGGTCGCCTGCTTCTACTCGGTACAAGGTGATTTCTCTACCGTCGGGAGCTGTTTGGTATATACGAATAGTCCCTTCAAGTATGAGCATGAAGTTATTACAAGTGGCAGTACTGCTAAATAATGTGGTGTCAGGCTCAACGGTCAAAGCCTTGGCTTGCTCAATAGTTTCAATCCATTGTGGATCGTTGATTTTAGCAAGCTCTGGATAGATAGAACTGAGCTCTTGCAGGCGGCCTAGTGAAGATGTATCGGATGCAGGTACCTGCGTGTTAAAAATTTGCATTAAACCACCCTAAAAACGTAAAGCATTGCCAGCAACAATGTGGCATTCATTTGCTGGCTATTAATCTGCCAGTTAGCACAAATTGTAGAAAGCTTGTGGCTAATCTGTATGTGACAAAAGTTACAGTTCTATAAATTTTGCTTGGCCTAGTACATTTTATAATGATTTTAGAGTTTGGGTAATCATCCATTTGAATTAGGGGGGGCGTGTTTATCTGGGGTGAAAATGATTTTAACAGATTGGATGCTATGTAACTGATTGAAAAGCTTTGAATTATTTTTTATGAGGAAGGGGTTGCAGAAATCGTGTGCTGTAATACAGTTCTTGTTTTATAAGCTCAGCGGTAGTTTTTTGTATCTAAACCAAGAGGATTGCTATAAATACGACGTGGATATTTAGAATAAGTTGATTTGCTTGTTGGTAATGTTGTCCATCGAATTGCCTAGTGGGCCTAAAATGCTATCTGCAATAGGCATAAGTTGCTTCTCTATATAGTGCTCGTAATCAAGAGCGGAACTTTGGCATTCTAAAGTCTCCGGGCCGTTTA
>Ga0316204_10005390_pt1 | contig 21173 bp, 17 predicted proteins | sample 6monrhotite_MG_2_FD_205661 | JGI IMG/M metagenome (GOLD analysis project Ga0316204, IMG submission 205661) | Microbial mat bacterial communities from mineral coupon in-situ incubated in ocean water Damariscotta River, Maine, United States -... | ecosystem: Environmental > Aquatic > Marine >... | reverse complement strand
TCGAAGGTTCCAGCTTCACGGTTCCTGAATACGACCAGAAGCGTTACGGCATCACCTTCGGTGGGCCGATCATCGAAGACCGTCTCTTCTTCTTTGCTGCCTATGAGCGCTTTGAAGGTATCGACATCTTCGATCGTGGCCCGGAAGGCTCTGGCGCCCCGGTCGAGATCATTGGTTTTTCCCAGGCCGATTACGCCGACATTCTCGACATTGCTCAGAATGTCTATGGCTATAATCCAGGCGGTGTCCCGGGCAATGCTCCGGTCATCGATGAGAGCATCCTTGTTCGCGTCGACTGGAACATCAATGACGATCACCGTTTCGCATTGACCTACAACCAGTCGGAAGGTGCCAACCGCACCCAGTCTGACGGCGACAACGACGAGTTCGAATACGAGAACCATCTTTATAATCGTGGCTCCGACCTGACCGCCTACACCGCCCAGCTCTTCTCCAACTGGACCGATAATTTCTCCACCGAGCTGCGCGCTTCCTATCAGGAAGTCGATTTCACCCAGGCCTCGATCAATGGCACGGATTTCGGTGAAGTTCAGATCCGCGTCGGTGGCAATACCGTCTATCTCGGTGCCGATGACTCGCGTCAGTCCAACGATCTCGACTACACGACCATGACCCTCAAGGGTGTCGGTCACTATCAGTGGAATGACCACTATTTCACCTTCGGTGCCGAGACGCTGAACTATGACATTTTCAATCTCTTTGTTCAGCACACCGAGGGCGAGTGGCGTTTCAACAGCATCAATGATTTCCGCAATGGTGATGTCGACCGGATCTATTACGGCAATGCCCGCGGCACGAATAACCCGGCCGATGCTGGCGCAACCTTCACCTATGACGTCAACACCGTCTACGCACAGGACGAATGGTCCGGCCCGAATGGTCTGACCCTGATCGCCGGCCTGCGTTATGACTGGTACACCACCGATGACGTGCCGAACGAGAACGCCAATTTCATCGCGCGGAACGGTTACACCAATGCCGACTCGCTTGATGGCCGCGGCCTGGTTCAGCCCCGCTTTGCCTTCACCTGGGATGCGCGCAGCGACCTCACCGTTCGTGGCGGCGTCGGTCTCTATTCCGGTGGCAACCCGAACGTCTGGGTTTCCAACAACTTCTCCAATGACGGCCTGACGGCGATCCAGCTGACCGATCGTTCTCCGGAAAACCTGTTTACCGGCACCGACACCTATACGCAGGACGAAGGTACAGGCGGCCGTCCGATCTGGGGCGTCCCACAGAGCATGTTTGATTCAGTCGCCACCGGCGCGGCCAATTCCGGCGTCAATGCCATCGACCCGGATTTCGAGATCCCGGCCGAATGGAAGGCAGCCCTGGGCTTCACCTATGATGGCGATCTGCCATTCCTCGGTGACGGCTTCACGGTGATGGGTGACCTGCTGTACTCGCAAAGCCGCGATGCAGCCGGAATCGTCGATGCGGCGCTTGAACAGGTTGATACGGCACCAGATGGTCGTCCGATCTACCGCTCCATTGATCGCAGCGACCCTGATTGCGTGGTTCCAACCGCCGCAGCCTGCTCCGGTCGGGCGTTCAATTCTGACTTCATCCTGACCAATTTCGACGGTGGCGAATCGCTCGTCCTGTCGCTGGCGGTCAGCCGTGAGCATGAAAATCTGGGCCTGAGCTGGACGGCAGCCTATGCCTACACCCAGTCCGAAGATGCCAATCCGATGACCTCTTCGGTGGCCTTCTCGAACTACGCCAATGTCGCGGTTTCCGATCCGAACAACCCGCAAGCTGCGACCTCCAACTACGAGATTCCTCACCGTTTCACGGGCCGGGTCTCTTGGGAGCGTAACTTCTTTGACGATCTGACAACTCGGGCGACCTTGTTCGCTCAGGTCAGTCAGTCACGCGGTTACTCCTTCGCGTTTGATCGCGATGATGGCGACATCTTCGGCGATTTCGCCGATCGTCGTCACCTGCTCTACGTGCCGACCAGCGCCAGCGATCCGTTGGTCCGGTTTGAGCCTGGCTTCGACACGGCAGCCTTCTTTGCCTATGCCGATGCCAATGGCCTGACACGTGGTGCGATTGACGAGCGCAACTCGCATGAAGGTTCCTGGTGGACCAAGATGGATCTGCGTCTTGAGCAGGAATTCCCTGCTTTCGCGCCGGGCCATCGCGCCGCCGGTTACCTCGTAGTCGAAAACCTCGGCAATCTCATCAATGATGAGTGGGGCATTCTGACCCAGGCCAGCTTCCCGCAAATCCGCAGCATTGTGGATGCGGGTTACGATGCCGGCACCAATCAGTATGTGTTCCAGAGCTTCAACCCACAGACCCCTGAATCCCGGGTCTCCAGCGCATCGACCTGGCAGGTCCTGTTCGGTGTGAAGTACGACTTCTAAGCACTGGAAGCGCATGTAAATACAAACTGGAAGGGCGGCTCTCGGGCCGCCCTTCTTTTTTGCGTGACCGTCTTGCTTTTTTGCGCTCGCATCCGCTGCAAACGCGTGATAGAGGCGCGATCATGAGCAAACACACTATCCCCCACGAATCGCAAATTCCCGATCAAATCGTCACTTGCTGGCCGGCGGAGGCCAGTATCTGGCTGGAAAATCTCGCCCCGGCGCGGGTCGAGTTTGCCGCCTTCCTGACGGCGGTGACCGATGCCATTCCCGGCGGCAAGCGATTGCCCCTGACGGTGCTCGTCTCCAATGACGAAACCGAAGCGTCGGCGCGCGCCGCGCTGGGCGACAGGGCGGTTCTGGTCCGCCAGAATTACGGCGATGTCTGGACCCGCGACACGGCACCGGTCTTCCTGCGCCGCGATGGCGAATTGGTGGCGGCCCGCTTCCCCTTCAATGGCTGGGGCGGCAAATTCCAGATCCCCGGCGACCAGACGGTCGGCACCGCGATTGCCCGCATGGTCGAGGCCCGCATCATCGATGTCGAGATGATCGCCGAGGGCGGCGCCCTGGAATTCGACGGCGAGGGCACGGTGATCACCACGCGTGACGTTCTGCTCAACAAGAATCGCAATGGCGATCTCACCGAAGCTCAGGTCGAGGAACGCTTGAAGACCGCGCTCGGCGTCGAAAAAGTGTTGTGGGTCGATAAGGGTCTGATTGGCGATCATACCGATGGCCATGTCGACAACATCGCCCGCTTCGTCCGTCCCGGTGAAATCGTGTGCATGCAGGGCTTTGGCGAGAATGATCCGCAGGCCGAAATGCTCGAAGTGATCGCCGGCGAACTGGCCGCGATGACCGATGCCCGCGGCCGCAAGCTCAAGGTTCACCGCATCCCGTCTCCGGGCCGTGTCGTCAACAAGGCCGGCGATGTGCTGCCGGCGAGCTATATGAACTGGGTGATCGGGCCGCGCAATCTTGTGGTCCCGACCTACGGTACCGCCAGTGAAGCCGCCGCGCTCGACGCCCTGCGGGCCCTGTTCGGCGGTCATGAAATTGTTGGTTGCCGTTCCAGTGCCATCCTGAGCGGTGGCGGTGCGTTCCACTGCGTCACGACTCACATTCCAGCAGGACCCAAGCCATGAGCCAGTCGATCACCATTGCCGGCCTGCAGACCGGGTTCGGCGAGGATATCGCTGACAATATCAAACGCGTCTCGGCCATGATCCGCGAGGCCGCGGCCGCCGGTGCCCAGGTCGTTCTGCCGCCCGAGCTCTTTCAGGGGCCGTATTTTTGCAAGACCCAGGACGAAGCCAATTTCGCCCGCGCCTGGCCGGCGATGGAGCATCCTTGTGTCATCGCGATGGCGCAGCTCGCCGCCGAGCTGGGCGTCGTGATTCCGGTTTCGATCTATGAGCGCGACGGGCAGGCCTACTACAATTCTCTGGTGATGATTGATGCCGATGGCCGCCCGATGGGCGTCTATCGCAAGAGCCATATTCCCGATGGTCCCGGCTATCAGGAGAAGTATTATTTTCGCCCGGGCAATACCGGTTTCAAGGTTTGGGATACGCGTTTCGGACGTATTGGCGTAGGCATTTGCTGGGACCAGTGGTTCCCCGAAGCAGCGCGGGCGATGGCGCTGATGGGGGCGGAAGTCCTGCTCTACCCGACGGCGATTGGTTCGGAGCCGCATGATGACAGCCTCGACACCTCCGCACGCTGGCAGCGCGCCATGCAGGGGCATGCCGTGGCCAATGTGATGCCTGTGCTGGCGGCCAACCGGGTCGGCAATGAAGATGGCCAGGTCTTCTACGGCTCATCCTTCGTCTGCGACCATAGCGGCGAGAAGGTCTCGGAGCTGAACAAGACCGAGGAAGGCATTGTGTCGGCCACGTTTGATCGCGATTTCCTGCAGCGGCATCGCGCCGCCTGGGGCGTATTCCGCGACCGGCGGCCTGATCTTTATGCGCCGTTCTTCAAACCGCTCTCGAGCAAGTCCTGAATCTGCGATTGCGCCCGTGACTGCGACGGGATGACAATCGCGAAGGCGATCGCTATCGCGATGGCCGGCCAACCGAAGGCAATCGCCTGATCGGTCTGTCCTTGCGTGAAACTGTAAGCGGCAGCGGTCAGCCCGACTGTGGTCAGCAGGGCTGCGGCGACTGTCATGGCGAGACGAAACCCCATCCAATTCTCCATCACCTGTGGGCCTCTTTGACGGACCCTTAGGCGAGTAGACTGTCACAAACCGGCTAATAATTGGTTGCCAGCGCCCGCGAGGGCGTCGTGGGTCAACCGGCCAAGAAGGCGCCGTGGATGCCGTCGAAGATGAATTGGGTCGCCAGCGCGGCCAGGATGACACCGAGAATCCGGGTGATCATGGCCGCCATCGAGGCGCCGATGAATTTCATCACCGGCCCGATCACCAGGAAAACCGCCAGACAGAGCAGGAGGTTGATCCCGACGGCCGCGAAGACGACGCCCTGATGCGCCATGGTCTGGGCTTCGGACATGAACAGCATGATCGTCGCGATCGCGCCGGGGCCTGCCAGCATCGGGATGGCCATCGGGAAGACCGAGATGTCGTCCCAGACTTCCGGATGGGCTTCATGTTCCTCGGTCAGCTTCTCGGCTCGTTCTTCGCGGCGCTCGGTGCGCTTTTCGAAAATCATTTCCAGCGCCATCAGGAAAAGCAGAACGCCGCCCGCGGTGCGAAAAGCGTCGAGGCTGATATGCATTGCGTCGAGCAGATAGCGGCCGCCCAGCGCGAAAGCCAGCAATACACCGGTCGCGATCAGGACCGATTTATACGCCATCGCCCGGCGGTGAGCCTTGGGTGAACCATCGGTCAGCGCAAAGAAGATCGGTGCCACACCGGGCGGATCGATGGCGACAAAGAAGGTAACGAGGGCGGAGATGAAAAGTTCGGTCATGGCGAAAAGTCCTGTTGAGGGCTCCGCATAGCGAGGCTTACGGCGTCCGTCACGAAAATTCTTACCCTGCCGCCGCAGGTCGGTTATGAATTAATGGGAGGGCTGACCTCCTTGGCGATGCAATTTCGCCGGAAATGATGAGCCCCTGGCCGCCGCATTCTGCTTGTGTCGATCCGCATCCTGTTTAGGGTCGCCCGGTTCAATCGGGGGATTACGCATGATGTTCAACCGGATCGCGCTCGGACTTGCCGCCGGGCTTTGCCTGTCACTCGCGGCCTGTGGCGGCGGCGCCCCCGACGATAATGGCACCACGCTCAATCGCGGCAATCGCATCGAGCCGCTCAGCCTGGATCCGGACCTGGCCCAGATCTCCGACGAACGCACCATCGTTTCCGATCTCTTCGTCGGCCTGTATGAGCCGACCGCCGATGCCCAGCCGGTCCTGGCGCTGGCTTCGAGCGCCGAAGTCTCCGACGGCGGCCTGGTCTGGACCTTCACCCTGCGTGATGACGCCTTGTGGTCCGATGGCGTTCAGATCACGGCCGATGATGTGGTCTATGGCCTGCAGCGCGCCCTCGACCCGCTGACCGGCAATCAATACGCCGCCCCGCTGCTCTTCCTGCTCAACGCCCAGGATATCTATGAGGGCCGCGCCGCGGTCGACACGCTCGGCGCCCGCGTCATCGATGCACAGACCGTCGAGCTGACCCTCGTCTACCCCGCCCCCTATCTGCCGACCGTGTTGATGTATTACGGCCAGCCGGTTCCGCGACATGCCATCGAGGCGCATGGCGATATGTGGGTTCGGCCGGAAAACATGGTCACCAGCGGGCCCTACAGGCTCGCCGAATGGCGATCGAACAATTACATCCACCTTGTCGCCAACCCTTATTTCTATGATGCGGCCGATGTCTGCCTGACCGATGTCTACTACTATCCGACCGTCAATACCGCCGCCGCCGAACGCCGGGTGCGTACGGGCGAGCTTGATCTCAATGTCGATTTCGCCAGCTCCAACACCGCCTTCCTGATGGAGCGCCATCCCGAGCTGGTGCAATCCGTGCCCGGCTTCGTCAACCGGACGATTGAATTCAACGTCACCGCGCCGCCCTTCGACAATGCCGATGTGCGCCGTGCCCTGTCCTTGGCGATCGACCGCCGCTTCATCACCGCGGAAGTCCTCGGCGGTTTCGATGCCCCGGCCTGGCGTCTCGTCGCGGCCGGCATTCACGGCCGGCTCGACTGGCCGCGGCTCGATTATGCCGACATGCCGATGGATGAGCGCCGCGCCGAGGCCCGCCGTCTGCTGGAGGGCGCCGGTTTCGGGCCCGATAATCCGCTGGTCTTCGAATTTGATTACCAGCCGGCCGCCAGCTGGCCGCGCATCGTGCCGGTGATCCAGCAGGACTGGATGACGATCGCCCCATGGGTCCAGGTCGAGGTCATTACCAGCGATAGCCAGATCCATTATGATTCCATGCGCGGCGGCGATTTCCAGGTCTCCACCTCTGGCTGGACGCCGGATTTCAACGATCCCTATGGCGTGCTGCTGCAATACGAGACCCGCGCCGGCGAGATCAATTACACGCGCTGGACTGATCCGGCCTATGACGCCCTGACCGATGCGGCGCTGAACACGCCGGTCGAGGCCGAGCACAACGCGCTTTTGGCCGAGGCCGAGCAATATATCCTCGACCAGACACCGGTCATCCCGGTCTTCTTCGAGGCCAACCGGCAATTGGTCAGCCCGCGCGTCACCGGCTGGATCGCCAATCCGGCCCGCATCAATCAGAGCCGTTGGCTGTGCCTGGTGGATGCGGAAGCGGCGGCGGAGTAGGCGCCCGCCTCAGAGCCCGCTCAGCCGCCACTCCCGCTGCGGAAGGCCGGCGGCAGCCAGGCATCGAGATCGAGCTCGTCCAGATCGAGTTCACCGCGCCGGTGGGCCTCCTCGTCGAACAGGTTGGCGCGTTCGGCGGCGCGCAGACGCATGTAGAAATCGACATCTTCCCAGGCCTCTTCATGGCGGGGCTCGGGTTCCGGGCGGCCCTCCTCGCGCGCGATCACGATCGCCAGGGTATCGGCCGCGCATTCCTGTTCAAACGCGAGAATTTCCGGATTGAGGTGGGGCGGGGTGAAGGCCAGCGCCGCTGACGCCTTCTGCCGGGCGAGCGCCTCGAGATCGCGGCCAAGGGCGAGCAGGCTTCTCGACAGTCTCAACCAGCGTCCCGCATTGAGCGTCTGGCCGGCGCGCAGCGCCGCATCGCCGGCCTCGAAAGCGGCGCGCGCGGCCGCCTCGGGATCAGGGGCGGGATCGGGCGCCGGGCCGGGCTGGCTGACCCGGCCGGTTCGGGCGAGTTGACTGGGCTGGCCGACTTGACTGGTCTGATCGGGGCGGCGGGTGGAGTGAGTATTGCGGTGATGGGTCATGCATGCCTCCTTCAGGCAAGATCGTGAACGGGCTCTGCACCGACATCGCCACGGCGCTGGCGCCTGGCGGGATGAGGAGTGCGGGGTGCCGGCCGGAGCCGGGGATGAGTAGATGTGTGAGTGTGGCGCCGGAGGCACCCCGCACACGGAGATTTGCTCAGGCCCCTCGCGGGCCCTGTGTCGAAATGGAAGGAGATGAACGGTCGAACCCTAATGCCGGTCTTCTCCCACCATGGCCCTGCCGGGTTTCGCCGTGGTCAAATGACGAAAACGGACAGGCTCCGTTCTCCCTGCGCCCCCGGATAACCGGTCCGGGCCTCGAGTGGCTCAGGGACGGGTGGATTGTGCGCGCGGTTGGGAGGGGTGGGGATAAGTTTTGTGACGGCGCCCGCTCAATCGCCGTCATCCTGACGCACGTCAGGACCTCGATCTCGCAAGCGTCACACGCGATTGCATCGAGGTCCTGACGTGCGTCAGGATGACGTGGGATTGTTGTTGGGGGAGGGGATAAGCGGGTCAAAAAGCGGCGCGCCTCGCGCTCGCCAACCCATTCATCCCTTGCCGAGATGACGCCGTATCCGGGTCTTCAGGTCAAGGGCGCGAAGCGCCGCTACGCGGTTACACCCTTGACCTGAAAACCCGGATACGGCCCGCTGGCTTGCAAGGGACGTATGGATGCTTCCGCGCCACGCGCGAATTTCGACAGACGGCCACGTTTCCAATTCAAAACCCGCCGCGTCTGCCCTATACTCCGCCCATGACCAGCACCAACCCGACACCGAAAGCCTTCTGGCAAACGCCGTGGCGCCTGGCGCTATGGGGTGCGGTCGCGGTGCTTTGGCTCCTACCGGCCGCCGCCATGCTCGTCACCGATCAGGTCAACTGGACGCCCGGCGACTTCTTCGTGTTCGGCGTCATGCTGGCCCTGCTCGTCGGCGGCATTGAATTTCTCTCGGCCTCACGCCTTGGCCTGCGCGCCAAGCTGATCGGCGCCGCCATCGTGCTCGTGTTGTTCTTGCTGACCTGGATCGAGCTCGCCGTCGGGATATTCGACTAGCCTGAATCTCCCTGACCGTTCCGGCCTTTCCCAACCCTGCCAAACAATCGTCATCCTGACTTGCGTCAGGATGACGTGGGATAATTGTTGAGGGCGGAGACAAGCCCGTAAAAAGGGCGGCGCACCTCGCGTCCGCCAATCCATACATCCCTCGCCCGGATACGGCTCGCTGGCACGAGGCTGATGGGGTGGGCGTGCGCCGGGGTGCGGGTTTCTGCTTGAACCGCCAATTTGACATTCGCTCGATGCCGGGTGAAATCAATTGGAGCCTGGGGGGCTCGACGTTTTGACCCGATCCTTCGTCAAAACTACAAGGCAAGAGAAATCCATGAGCAATTCAAACCGCGCCCCGTTGCAACCCAATACGGTGTCTGCCCCCCTGCGCCTGTCCCTTTTATGGGCGGCACTCATGGGGCTGTATATTTATAATGATTATTTCAGCATGTATGTGCCCGGGTCGATCGAGACGATGGCATCCGGCACGATGGGGCCACTGGGCCCGGCCACCGATCAGATACTGGTCGCCGTCGCGCTGCTGCTGGCGATCCCGGCATTGATGATCTACCTGTCCGCGGCGCTGCCCGCAGCGCTGAGCCGTTGGAGCAATATTGGTTTCGGCGTGGTCTATACCGGCGTTGAAGCCCTGACATTTGTCGGGTCCCGGCCCTTCTATCAGATGGTCGTCGCTTTCGAGATCATCGTGACCTTGCTGATCGTATGGACCGCTCTGCGCTGGCCGCGCGTCGCGTCCTAGACCCGAGCATGGGGAGGGGAGTGTGCCGCCTCCGGCGCACCCCCTCGCCACCGCCAAAATTATCGTCATCCTGACGCAAGTCAGGACCTCGATAGACCGGGCTCCGCACTTGTCGCGTCGAGGTCCTGACTTGCGTCAGGATGACGTGGGATCATTCTTGAGCGCGGGGCCAGGCCCGTGAAAAAGCGGCGCACCTCGCGCCCGCCAACCCATTCATCCCTTGCCGAGATGACGCCGTATCCGGGTTTTCAGGTCAAGGGCGCCGCAGGCGCCGCTGCGCGGTTTCACCCTTGACCTGAAAACCCGGATACGGCCCGCTGGCTGGCATGGGGATGTAAGGCTCGGGCTGCGCCAGGGCGCGGCTCTGTGGAGGTTTGGTGCAAAAAAGTGTGGGTCCCCGATTTTCCATCCACTATTCGCCTGGTTCATCTGCTTTTGGTGGTTCGTTTTCTACCTCAATGTGCAAACCCAACATCTTGGAGAGCGAAGTGAGGGCGTTTCTAGAATCCTCCGAAAGTTCCCCACGATTGGCGTCTCCTAGAGCTTCTTTCAAGGCGCGATGGGCGCCCTCGTCCAATCGGCTGGGATTGGGACTAGCCTGCCCAACCAGCTCGCTTGCGAGCGAAATATCGGTTCCAATTAGTGGTGCGATCACGTGCAGAGAGACTGTACTCAAACAGGTACCTTTCAGCCCAGCCACGATTATCCGAGGAGTTGCTGCGGACAACCGGCGTGCACCATCCCCGGTTGGGGCAACACTACTGAGTGAACTACAAATTTCTTTGACCAAGAGGTTCAAAGACTGAGTTGTCAAACCATCAAGAGTGGTGCCCCATTTTGCTGGGGGAAGTGTCTCCGTAATATTTCCTTGCGCAAGGTCAACGAGATGCCCACGAATGGCATCTCGGAACGGTTGCGCTTTGGGCTTAAATGCGTTGGTTTCGATTCGAAGCATGAGGTAGTTGAGAGCAGGGTTGCCCTCCTCAATGGCCTGTCGCCATTTCTTGGCGTCGAATTGTAGGAGGTACGCGTCGATCGAGGCGCCAAATTGTTTCAAGTCGGCAAGATCATTGTCGGCGATATGTCTGATAAGGTCGGGGCTGATTGCCAAGCTGCCCTCGTCTTTAAGTTCATCACTGATGTCGGGATAATTCACCGCAACCCAGTCGAGCAGGACTTCCAATTGCTTTTCGGAAAGAAGTTCTCTTATTTCCGAAAAGCGCTCGGCGAGTGATACATCATTGAGACCGTCGAGCAGCTTTCTATCTACTAAGTTTCTATAAACATGAACTTTTATCGCATCGTCTGGTGATTTGATTGCGTATTCCTGCCAATCCACGAATCCTTTCTGCCGACCAACGTGGGCCGCGATTTGAGGCGCGAGCGCTGAGGCCTGATCAGCGTCGGTGCGGCACACATCGTAGGCGGTTCCTCTGTCGCCCATAGCACCGAGAGCAGGCACTTCGGCGGGTTGGTTAAGTACGATATCGCCCGAGCGAAAACTGGCTGCCAGCCAAACTAGGTTCGCAGCTATTGCTGGCTTATCTGCCTCCAGGGCCGCGCCGATGTGCCAGACCCCAACACCGTCATTGAAGAACGACAACACGTCGTCGCTTATCAAGCTCGGTTGCTTGAGTTGGAGCGCAGCCTCCGTGATTGCATTGACAATGGCTTTACGCTCACGCTCCTCAGCGAGTGTCTCGTGTCTCAACCGCTGCAAGAACAACCTCATGAGAGAGGCGAGCGCTTTGTCGTTGAGGAATGGGGCTTTTGACCGGATGATGCAAAAGACAGCGTCCGCGTCTGTGGGGACCCACGAATTCACGAGCGTGAGGTTGTCGGGTGAGTTCGGCGCCCTTTGAAACGCATCGAGCGGCCAAACGCTTTCATCTGGATCTCCTGCACATGCACAAGCATTGAGACTTACGGACGCGACGCTTGGGAATGCAGTTGATCGTGCCACTGCGCGCGCATGTTCCTCATTCGTTGCATTCTTCACTGTGTCCAGCGCCGCTGAGATGGCGCGAAACCAGTCCCAGCCCTCCGAATCGTCCGCTTTTGCTTCCGGCGGTAAAGACGCTGTGTGCTTTTGAATGAGCGCTTTCGCGGTGGCTTCTACAGCGGTCGCATCCGGTTGACGTTCAATGATCAAGCGAAGACCATTGAATGTGTCATAGTTTTCTACGGAAACTGGTTTCATGCTGCCAATGGATTCGGCTAGCTTTCTCCAAATAGGGGCGGAATGGAAATCCAAAAGTTTCAAAGCCCCAATCCGCTCGGCAACGCGGTTTAGGACCAACGGTGAAGCTGAAGCCCAGTCCGAAGCCTCGTTGTTCACAATATCTGACAGAGCGCTCGCAAAATTTTGCAGTTTTGCAAGAGAGGCCAAATCACTTTCTGTTTCATCGGTGAGCGCGCGACTAAGTCTGTATTCAAGCATTACCTGATTTGCGTGTGCAGTTTCGATATTATAGAACAAAGCCGCGACGTGCGTTCGCCAATCGGAGTCTAGAGATGCGATGCCAAGCGAGTAGTCGCTCACAAGGTCTTCCGCAATAATGTCGTCCGGATTTTGGATCAAACGTCTTCTGCAACCAATAAATAACGCAATGGCCTCTAGCGAAATTTTATCGTACCATTGCTCTGCATAAATTATAATATCGTTGATATATGTAATAATATCTCTTGGGGTCGGGTGTGTATTTGACGATCTTTGAGCTATTTCAAAAATTTTGAACAGTCGATACTTTTCCGCTTGATCGAGATTTGGGGTTATCGCAGCGTCGAGTTGTAGGTAGAAGTACTCCTCCCAATCTGCGGAAATTGGTGGCGCAACGCGGATGACTGCTTTGAAGGACTTGCGAACCAACCCTTCAGCGGAAGTCGAACTAGCTAGCGGCAAGGCGTCAGGAGTGGGCGCTGGATGGTCGTCGCGACATAGGGCTTCAGCGACGTACTGGAAATCATAGGGAACCACCACTGTAATCGCGTTCTTGCCCTGGGGCTCGCTCTCGCCGGGCTTGTGGGCTGCAAACACCGACCTGACTTCAGCCCATGCATCCGCGAGCCGACCTTCAGCTATTCGGTCGATATTGTCCAAAATTAGCACGACTCGGCGATTGCGGCGTTGAATATCCGCAATGATGTCTCGGAAGATAGACTGAAATTCTGTGGTCGCAGGCTCACGCCGCCGTATGTCGCGCTTCTGTTCCTCAACATCCGACTCGCGTGTAACCAATGAGAGGGCTTTTGAAATCCCACCTTTTCTAAAGGATTGAATAATCAACACAAAATACAGAAAAAGCATAATGCTTATCGAGGCAATAGAAGCTATATGCGAAAATTCCGGCCCGCCGTCTCGAAATGCAAAGGGGCTCAACCAAGTGAGAGCAAGCGGGATTAACGGCGCAAGTAAGATCGCTACGATTCCGCCAAAGTCATAAATCGGGGTGCTCCAGCGTTTGACTGTTTCGGTGCGATCTCGAATCCGGTTCAGGTAGTTCTCTTTGCTTTTTTCATCCGCTAACAGCTGCTCACTAGAGGCCCAGGCGACCAACTCCTCAAGCAAAGGGCGGCGGATATCGTGCATCCCATGAGCCCAAAGGTCGAATGTGAAGACGCGGTAGTCGACTTTGTCCTTCTTTGTGTCGAGTATTTTGGCCGCAAAACGAACTACGGACGACTTGCCAGCTCCCCATCCGCCCTCGAGCCCAATCGCCCCATCTTCGTTGGTTACCTTCGTGATCGCGGCGCTAAGTGCTTGAGCGCTGCGCTGGTGGCCGCCGCCGCCGAAATTGTCTTCATCCGCGGGTTTGTCGGTAAGAATTGTGAATTTTCGTTCTGTCAGAGGTTGCTCGGTCATACACCTGACTTCTTTCTATTATTGACTTGCGCATCGCGGACACGATGTGCTGAGTCAAAGTTTAGAGTTCAACGCCGGTATTGTACAAGCTCTGAGTGAGTTCTTACGACGATGGTTTCGACTTTCTCCATGCCACTCCCACCCACAAAAAAAAGCCCCAGCGTCTCCGCCAGGGCTCTCTTTGACCGTTGAACGAGAACGCTAGTCCTCAAACATATCCGCATACCTATGCCGCGGCCGCTTCTCCCAGTCGCGCGTATGATAGACCGAAGACACCATCACCGGCGCCACCGTCGTCGCTTCAGCGAACACCATCTGTTCCAGTGCCGTGTCGACCTTGCCCCAGGAACAGGCTTCCTTGAGGGTTGAGGAGGAGCAGGCGCCGTCGCGCACGTCGGCGACGGTGATCTGGACGGCATAGGCGTGCATCGGGACTTCGACGCCGAGGATTTCGGCGCAGACGACGGTGTCTTGCGCGAAGTTTTTCGGGACGCCGCCGCCGACCATGAAGAGGCCGGTCTTGCCGGCCTTGATCTTGATATCGGTCAGTTCGCGGAAATCGGCGACGCTGTCGATCGAGAGATAGGGCTGTTTGGCCTTCATGCGCTCGACCTGGTGTTTGACCAGGCCAAAACCGGCGGAGCAGTCGGAGAAGGCGGGGCAGAAGATCGGCACGCCGTGCTCATAGCAATCCTGCACCAGCGAGCCGGGTTTCTTGGCATTGCCATCGGCGAGCCATTTGCCCATCGCCTTGATATAGGAGCGCGAGGAGCGCGGGCCGGGCTCGAGCAGATTGGCGATCTCGAGCGTCGCGGCGTCGCAGGCCTGCAGCTCGGTCTCGTCGATATAGGTGTCGTAGATCCGGTCGATATAGAGATCGCGCAGAATGCGGTCGTCAGGGATTTCCTTCGCCTGGTAATGGCGAAAGCCGAGCGCTTCGAAGAAATCCATATCGACGATGGCGGCGCCGGTCGAGACGATGGCGTCGACCATGTTGTGACGCACCATATCGCGCCAGACATCCATGCAGCCGCCGGCAGACGTCGAGCCGGCCAGGGTCAGGATGACCGAGCAATCCGGATCCGCGACAGCGGCCTCAAGGATCCGCGCAGCGCGCGCGGCATCGCGCGAGGTGAAGGACATCTTCTCCCACGCGTCGATCAGGGGACGACCATCGAAAGCCGTAATGTCGATATGCTCGACAGGGGAGGAAAGGAGTTCCGCTTTACGGTTCGAATTATCGGTCATGCACGTCTCCGCAATTTCGGACGACGGCGGCGGGCGCGGGCCAGATTGATGACCGTCGACTCCTCGCCGGTCGCCCGGTCTGGTTGTTGATCGAACATGGAGGGCCAGGGGGCGTCCGCCACCATCGCCAATTCCGTGCTGCCGAAGCCATTGAAGTTGGACGCAATCGCCGTCCCATAGGCTCCGAGCATGCCGATCTCGATAATATCACCCTCGGCCGTATCCGCCGGGAGCTCGAATGGTCCTTGCATGGCGTCCAGCGAATCGCAAGTTGGACCGAAGAAGCGGAACATCGCCGTTTCGGCATCAGACTCGCCGCCATCCTCGCTTTTGGCGCGATGATGACGCACCGGGAAAGGCCATTTGGAATGCGCCGCATCGAACAGGCGGCCATAGGCGCCGTCATTGAGATAAAGCGCATCGCCCTTGACCAGTTCGACCCGGACCAGCACCGATTCCGCTTCCGAGACGAGGGCCCGGCCGGGCTCACACCACAGATCGGCATTTTCCAGCACCATCATCTCTTCGAAGGCATCTTCGATGGCGCGGATATATTCGGTCAGCGGCGGCGGTGTCAGGCCGGGATAGATTGACGGGAATCCGCCACCGACATCGACAATGTCGACGGTGACGCCAGCCTGGGCAATCAGGCGCGAGGCCTCCATCATTGCCGAACGGTAGGCCGAGGGCAGCATGCACTGGCTGCCGACATGGAAGCTCACACCCAGCTCCACGGCATGGGCGCGCGCGGTGCGGATCAGCTCGGCGGCCTCAAACGCGGGTACGCCAAACTTGCCGGCCAGCGAGAAGATCGCGCCCTCATTGGACACGGCCAGGCGCACGATCAAGGTGAGATCGGAGGCGTGACTGGTCTCTTCGAGGATCTTGTTCAGTTCTGCTTCGGTATCGAGCGCGAAAATCCGCACGCCGAATTCGAAATAGGCACGACGAATCGACTCGCGGCTTTTGACCGGATGCAGAAAGGCCTTCTTTGCGTCCGGGCAGCGCTGCGAGATCAGCTCGATTTCGGGGATCGAGGCGACGTCAAAAAAGCGCGTACCGGCCGCATACAGGCCGTCGATAATCCATGGGCTGGGATTTGCCTTGACGGCATAGAGCACTTCACCCGGAAAGTTTTCCTGAAACCAATGGCTAGCTCGGGCCAGACGATCCGGACGTGCACAGACGACCGGCTTTTCTAGGTGCCGTAAGCGGACCAGGTCCAGGGGAGTATGGTACGTGTGCAATTCACGTGACCCCCTGTTAGTTGTTTACCCAATCCGGCATCGTCACCTCCGCCGGGAAAAACGCGAGTAGGGCCTATTGCCGATCGTGTAAAGAAAAAAATATCAGGGAGCGCTGCAGAAGCCCTGCCGGGGCAGGGCTGGTGCGGGGGGTGTCGGAGGCAAAAATGCAGCACTTATGCGCCTGCCGGGGCCCCGAATGGGGGGTGATTTCGCGCATAATAAATGGTGACGAAATAAATGGTGACTGGCACCTGTTTCAACGCCGCATGACCGGCGGCGAGGGAACAGATTCACTTTCGGGCGGTTGGCGTTCGCTAAATGGTGCCTGTCACGAATTATTTTGGGCGCTCACGGACCCGGCATTGTTACGTCGTTGCGTTGTGCGCCAAAGCGCCATAGCGTGATTTCACCATCCTCAGTCCTTCAAGAATAAGGACCGGGTGCATGCATTTGGCGCCTTTGGTCAACCGCATCGACGGATCGCAAAGCGCGCATCGGTGCCGGTATCCATTGGATCGGGGCACCCTGCAGGCTCATCGCAACAAGACACAAGACTTGAACTGGAGCCATCAAATGCGCACTCTTCTTTCTGCTTTCCTTGTCCTGATTTCCCTGACCGCCGCTGCCGCTGCCGAGAACTGCCCGGATGTGAACTGGGAAGCGCGTGAGACGATCACCGTTTCGGCCTTGGTACTTGACCCCCCTTCCCGCCCATCCTACAGCGCCACCGCCGGTGGTTATACTGACCTGCGGCTCTGCAGTGCGACGATCGGCGGTCTCCACCAAAGAGGCTTCGTGAACTCTAGGCCCGATTTCACGTTCGACGTCTCCGACATGCAATATTTTACCCACATGTACTTCCGGGCCTCGGGCGTGGACCACTGGGGGTCCTCGGAGCGCTGCCCCATAATGCTGCTGGTGAGAACGGCCGACGGACGGTGGAAAGCCAATCATCAATTCCAGAGAACTTCATCCCATTATGGAGCGTACGAGGTCACCGAGCCGGAGGTCGTGATTACGGCCTTGAATGGGTTTGGCGCGGCGGCGGGCCCCATTCAGGTGTGGGTTGGCACCTTTTACAATACAGATGTTTGCGCGGTCACGCTGCAACTCATACCTGGGCTTTATGAGCAATCCATCATCGCAAATCGCCGGGAGTGAGGCCACTGTCACCGCCAGCGTGGATGCCGGCGCTGCCGCCTTGCCATTGACGCTAACCTGTACGGCGCTAACCTGTCCGGCGCGAACCTGCTGGACGCGACCCTGACGTCGTCTTTCGCCACCATGGACCTGCGCGGCGCCACATGGATTGACGGAAGGATCTGTTCCCGCGGCGCGCAATCGCGGCTGAGGGACTGGCACCTATTCCGATCCGCCAGGTGAGGTCTCCATCCGGCCTTTGCCGGGCCAGACCCATCTCTGAAAACCATGCCGGGATCCGGCCAGACCGGACTTGTCTCGTCAAGGGCGCGAAGCGCCGCTGCGCGGTCAGGACCCTTGACGAGACAAGTCCAGTCTGGCGCTCTGCCTGGCAAGGATTTCAGGGATGGCTCTGCCCGGTGCGGGCCGGCGCGGGGCGGGGCGGGATTGGAAATTCAGGCGATCTTATGGATGCTTGGCTTGAGGAAATGGGTGCCGGTCACGATTTATTCCCGAGGTGCGCAATCGCGGTTGAGGGACTGGCACCTCTGGTGCCTGTCCTCGGGGAAGACTCCGCTTTCCCATGGGACGCGTACCAGAGGTACACGTCCCTCGCTGAGCCGGCATGGCGGAGAAGGTGGCGGAGTTTCAGGAGTCGCTGGATTGGCTGGGAGATATAGCATCAAGCTTGTGGAGGCGCTCAACGCACCACTGAGTTGACGGTCGCGCTGGAATAGGTGCCAATTGAATATGTTGGCTAGTGGTGCGGGACGTCGATTGACCAAAACATCCATTCCAAAACTCAGCGACGCAAGGCGGAACTACGCGCAATTCTGTCGCCAAATGAGTCAATTCCATATCGAGGAGGTCATGCAGACAGTGCATGATCTATCGACGTTCTATCACCTTGATGACGTGCCGAAGACGTTCCCCGGGTTCCCGTCGAAGCGGGTTCGTCGGAAGCAGAACAAACTCAGCTATATGCCTTATCCGTGGGAGCTTGAGATGTTTTTGCGCGAAGCGATTCGGCACTCGGGATACCTCGCTCATAAGCCATTTCGAGAGTGGGGGAATATTTCCAATCTCACAAATCTGCTTAGAAAATTCACAAATGAACTGACACCTGAATATTCGGATTATGGCGTCGATGTCCTTCGGGAGTTACAGCGCATTGCGCACCGTCAGTTTCCTTGGCAGGTCGAATTTAATCACCCACTGATCGCGCGACATTGGAAGATATATAGCGACAAACGGCTTGAGCTTTTCATCCAGGAGGACTTCGGCTGCTCTGCAAACGAATTCTATATCACTTGTTTTGCACTACTTTCTACTTGGGCAAATTACACGGCAATCAAAATTCCGCTAGAAATTTCTGATCTCAAAATTGATTCAAAAGTCATAAATAGAATATCTATGATGTTCTCGAGTGCAATTTCACATTCTAGACAAGAAATTAATTCAATTCACAATTTTGATGCCAATTACGAATATCGATATTCCCCATTGTTGCTGCGCCCGTTGCTGTTCTCGGAACTATTGGGGCGGCGCTTGTTTTGCCCAATTCCCTATTTGTTCCTGAAAAGAATGACGGATGGCTTGTATTATCAATTTGTGGGTCGAATTGGGTTCTCGGATGCGATCGGCGGCGCGTTTGAGAGCTACGTCGGTGAAGTAATATCTGCGGTGCTGCCTCACGCCGACAGGACGCCTGAAAAGCGCATAAAAAAAACTGGAGGTGAATTTAGGACAGTAGATTGGCTCGTTGAGCACGAAGGGTGCACGCTCTTTGTTGAGTGCAAATCCAAGCAGCCAACGTACAACGCGAAATTTGATATTAATAAAACAGATTCGCTTGAGGTGGATTTGGAAAAAATTGGTACAGAAATAGGAAAGATGTACGTTAATCTAAATAGATACTTGAATGGCGAGTATCCAAATATGACGCCTCTCGGGCACGTGTATCCGATTTTTGTGACATTGGCCGATTGGAGTATATATCACATTCGGACTAATTTGAATCCGGATCAATTCGTCACGGCGTACCTCAGAAAAAGGGGTGTTGACCCGGAAATCATGAAGAGCTTTCCCGTCGAGGTGTGCGGCGCCGAGGTGTTTGAAATGCTACTTCAAAGCATAGCCTCGCACGGTGCGAACGAAGTCCTTGGGAAAAGAGCGCGAGGTCATCGTCGGTCCGATTTCTTGGACGCGTACCTTACGAGCGAGTTTCCGGTCAACACGGAACCTGTTTGGAATGCGGAATGGATGGCGACGCTGCACGAATTTATCGACCAAAACAAAGATAGTGATGCAGTGTGAGCGCGGGCGAATAGAGTCCAATCCCCGCGAAAAGTGGGGACACGTTGGATTCAACCGGGCCGCGTCCCTCCCACACCCCACCTTAAACTCCATGCCGAGACTCCGCCTCAGGGGTCAGGCGCGGTCAAGGGCGCCGCGGGCGCCGCTTTGCGGTTTCACCCTTGACCGCGCCTGTCCCCTGAGGCCCTTTGGCTGGCAAGGGGTTTATGGGACGATCTCGCCCCGGCGGGCGGCTTTCTGACTCAAGGCTTTCCTTCCCGGTTTACCGGGGAGGGGGCCGGCGAAGCGGGGGAGGGGCCGGCGCGCGAAAGCGCGGCGGTGTCTCGCGCGAGCGTCTCCCCGCAGCCTGCGGCTGCGGCCCCATCGACCCCTGCTTCGCCAAGGCTACGCTGGGTCCACTTCCCCGTCAGGGCGGGGAAGAAAGCGTCGGTGATGCCTGTCGGTCCTGGCCCCTCAAATCCCCAACACCAACCCCGGCCCATAGGCGCGATAAACCCAGCCCAGCGCGATCCCCAAAGCCAGCCAGGGCCCGAACGGCATCGGTTGTGTCGGGTCTGGTGCGCGTCGCCGCACAGCCGCCAGCACCGCGACAAACATCAGCGCGCCAAGGCTGGCGGCCAGCAGGATGCTCGGTAGCAGCCAGGCGCCGCACCAGGCGCCGCCGGCGGCGAGCAATTTGGCGTCACCACGACCGAGTCCGTCGCGGCCGCGCAGCCGCCGATAGGCCATTTCCAGCGCCACCAGCACGCCATATCCGAGCGCTCCGCCGGCAATTGCACTCCACACCGAAGAAAAAATCAGTCCGTTGACCGCAATGCCCGCGGCGATCAATGGCAGCGTGAAAACGTCGGGAAGCCTTTGTGTGCGGGCATCTATCAGGCTCAATACCGCGAGCGCGAGAAACAAAATGACGGTCGCGGCGTGAATCAGCATCATCTTCCTCTTGTCACAAATGTGTCATGCCCTTACGCCACAAAGCCGTGAACATGCAGGGGGACGCCCAAGATGACAGACGCCGCTCTGGCGCTCCACGCCAAAAATCTCAAAATGACATTTGGCGATACCAAAGCGCTCGATGATGTCAGCCTGGATGTCGGGCGTGGCGAAATGGTCGGTCTGATCGGACCGTCCGGTTCCGGCAAGTCGACCTTGTTGCGTGTCGCCGCCGCCCTGCAGATCGCCGATGCCGATTCGGGACCCGTCTCGGTGCTCGGCCATCGCATGCAGTCGAAGGGCAAGATCGCCTCGGGCGTTCGCGAGCATCGCACCAATCTCGGCTTCATCTTCCAGCAATTCAATCTGGTCGGACGATTGTCGCTGTTCGGCAATGTGCTGATCGGCGCGCTCGGCCGGATCTCGCCCTGGCGCGGGGCGCTCGGCATCTTCCCTATGGCCGACAAGCAGAAAGCCATGGATGCGCTCGAGCGCGTCGGCATTGCCGGCTTCGCGGCCCGTCGCGCGTCCAACCTGTCGGGTGGCCAGCAGCAGCGCGGTGCCATTGCGCGCGCCATGGTCCAGGGCGCCGAGGTGCTGTTCGCCGATGAGCCGATCGCCTCGCTCGATCCGGTCTCGGCCCGCTCGGTAATGGAATTGCTGCGCGAGCTGAACCGCAAGGACAACCTCACCGTCATCGTGACGCTGCACCAGGTCGATTATGCGAGCCAGTTCTGTGACCGGGTCGTGGCGCTCAACAAGGGCCGCATCGTGTTTGACGGGCCGAGCCAGGAGCTGACCCAGGCCAAACTGATCGAGATCTACGACCCTGAATACGAGCAGGCCTTCTACGGGGG
>Ga0316204_10005389_pt1 | contig 21174 bp, 25 predicted proteins | sample 6monrhotite_MG_2_FD_205661 | JGI IMG/M metagenome (GOLD analysis project Ga0316204, IMG submission 205661) | Microbial mat bacterial communities from mineral coupon in-situ incubated in ocean water Damariscotta River, Maine, United States -... | ecosystem: Environmental > Aquatic > Marine >... | reverse complement strand
TCTTCGCATTCAACATATCTTCAATCGTGCGCCGTTCACGCAGGTTTAGCTCTCTATGCGCCATCTTTCATTCTCCTTGCTTTCCAGCAAGATAGGGGAAATTTCGCAACCCAGTTTAGAATGTGCCGGGGCGAGAAACTCTATCAGGAGAACTGTGCCAGTTGTCATGGCGCAAATCTGGAGGGCCAGCCCGACTGGCGCTCGCGGTTGCCAAACGGAAGGTTGCCTGCACCACCCCACGATGCTTCGGGACATACCTGGCATCATGCCGACCGCGTGCTGACAGACATCATCACACGGGGAACGGCGGCGATTGTAGGGAACGGGTACGAAAGCGACATGCCAGGATTTGCAGACACACTTTCGAGCGAAGATATCGAAGCGATCCTCGATTACATCAAGAGCACATGGCCCGATCGTGAGAAGGCTGCGCAAGAAGATATAACGCGTGCCGACATCGAGGCACAGCAATGAGGGGGGCGGACAAATCAATGCAGCAGAAACGGCCGTGGTATCGCGTCTCAGGTCTTGTGGTGGCGCCTGCTGTTGCTTTTGTACTGATGGCGTTTTTCGCTTGGGGGCTGTTCAACCGTGACGACGCGCTGCCCTCGGCAATGGTTGATAAGTCCGTACCCGAATTCACCCTCCCCCCCGTCCTTGGCAGGGACGACGGATTATCGACACAGGACCTGGTCGGGCATGTTTCACTGGTGAATGTGTTCGCGTCCTGGTGTGTGCCATGTCGCGCGGAACATCCGCTGTTCATGGAGTTAGGCGAAATTGGCGAGGTTCCGCTCTATGGTATCAATTATAAGGACCCGCCCGAACAGGCACGGGCATGGTTGGATGAACTGGGTGATCCCTATACCCGCATCGGCGCGGACAGAGATGGCCGCGTCGGCATCGAATGGGGTGTCTACGGCGTTCCGGAAACCTATGTCATCGCCGCTGACGGGACTATCGCCTATCGCCATGTCGGGCCTATTACACGCACAATTCTGCAAGACACAATCATGCCAATCGTTCGCAATCTGAAATCTTCAACCCCTGAGAAGGTAGCACAATGACTTCGCTGAAACTGACAGTCGTTCTTTTCCTCATTTGGGCCACCGGGGCAATTGCAGCGCCACAAGGCTTTGCGCTTCATGATGAACCGCAACCCGTAATCAACGTGCGCTTCTTGCTTGAGGACGGCACACGCAAAGATATGGAATCGCTGCGAGGCAAGGTGCTTTTGGTAAACGTCTGGGCAACTTGGTGCATTCCGTGTCGCGAAGAAATGCCGACGTTAGACGCATTGCAGGCGACGCTCGGCGGCGACAATTTCGAGGTGGTTGCCCTCTCAATCGACCGTGCCGGAACGCCGGTTGTGCGGAAGTTCTATGATGAAATCGGTGTGAAACATCTGAAAACGTATGTCGATAAGACTATGTTGTCAGCCACTGCCTTACGCACGGTCGGTTTACCAACGACAATCCTAATCAATAGACAAGGTCAGGAACTAGGGCGGCTTGTCGGACCGGCAGAATGGGATGATCCTGAGATGATAGCGTTCCTGAGGGGGTTTATCGAATGAGTACTATGGAAATTTCATCACGGCACCTTGACCCTACCGCCATTGGAATGATCGAACGCCCAACATCAAAAGACAGCAGCCAGATGGTTCAAATTTCACAGCATGAAACTGGCAGCGAGGATGCGTCAGTCATTGGCCCTCGGCCGCAATGGATGACGCGCAGGCGCTTACTGCTTGCTGGTGTGACGGTTGTGATCGGGAGCGGAATGGCCCTGAATTGGGGATGGCTGACCGCAGCAGGGCTTGCGCCGATCCTTGTATCGCTTGCACCCTGTGGCGTCATGTGCGGACTGGGGCTTTGCATGAAGGGCGGCACTGGCACGAGCTGGTGGAGTCGGCTGAGTGGTATTTTTCGATGAGCCTTGCGTCCACCCGGTCAATTGGCAGACACGGGGCACAAATTTCACTGCGCGCCCTGCGCCGCTATTTTTCAGTGATCATTCCCGCAAACCTGATCTGGGAATTCGCGCACATGCCGCTCTATACGATCTGGAATGAGGGCAGCTGGGGCGAGATTGTTTTCGCGGCGCTTCATTGTACAGGGGGAGACATTCTAATCGCGATGAGTGCGCTCATGCTGGCGTTGATGCTGGCCGGTCAAGGCTGGCCCTTCGCCCGACAGACACGCCAGCAGGTGACTGTTCTCACTGTTGCATTCGGCCTTGGTTACACGCTGTTCAGTGAATGGCTGAATATTGTGATCCGGGAGGCTTGGGCCTATTCGGATCTCATGCCAATTATTCCTATTCTCGATGCGGGACTGTCGCCTGTCTTGCAGTGGATCTTTATCCCGATAGCCGCCTTTTGGTGGGCTTCGCGTCCTTTCAATGCAGATGAGTTATAGCGATGGATATTTCTGGTATTGGTATCCTTGCGGCCTTTTTGGCGGGGGCCATATCGTTTCTGTCACCCTGCGTTCTTCCCTTGGTGCCTGGCTATGTCTCTTTCATCGCCGGTCAGCCCGGTCTGCGCACGACCCGTCAGGTTGGGATGCGGGCACGGGCCGGAGCTTTGGGGTTAAGCGCCTGTTTCGTTCTGGGGTTCTCGACGGTCTTTATCGCCCTTGGGGCCGGTGCCAGCGCGCTCGGATCGCTTTTGCTGACATGGCGGGCTGAGCTAAATTATCTTGGTGGTGGGATCATCATACTGTTTGGTTTGGTTATGCTGGGCGTGTTCCGCATTCCGGCATTGTCGCGTGATACCAGGTTGAACCTCAACATTCCGGGGGGACGTCCATTCGGGGCTTACGTGCTGGGTCTTGCATTCGCCTTTGGTTGGACACCCTGCATTGGTCCCATACTCGGAGCGATCCTGACGCTGAGTTCGACCTCAGGCGGGATGTCTGACGGTATCTGGTTGCTCGCAATTTACTCGGCAGGGCTTGGTATCCCGTTTTTGCTTGCCGCGCTTTTTACCGATGCTATTGCAGCGCGCATCCGGGGGATCAGCAAAGCGGGACGCTGGCTTTACATGGGAGCGGGGATTGCCATGGTCGTTATGGGCGTTGCAGTCATCACTGGGCAGCTTTCACGGTTTGCGTATTGGCTGCTTGGCACCTTTCCCTTTCTTTCGACGATCGGGTAGATCTGAGTGAGCGGTGCAGGTCCTGAGTTCTTAGGGATTATCTGCTAGGAAGCGCGTTCATCCATAGAACTTGCGCCAAAATTCTTGCAACAGGGGTCTTTTGGAAGATAAGGCGCGGTCGCGTTCACATTTTAAGATGCACAAAATTTTTGACTTGCACCTCTAGTTACTGAAGCTCCTACACTTGAAAGGAAAAGTGTTAAAGGACGCCAAGATGCCACATGATGCCGCTCACAATCACGAAGAAGATACTTGCTGCGGCGCATCCGCGGATACATTGGCGCAGCCAGCGCCGCCGCCAAATTCAGGCCGCAGTTTTCGCGTAAATGGCCTCGACTGCGCGGACGAAGTTGCGATCCTGAGCAAGGTTGTCGGGCCGGAGGTTGGAGGGATCGAGCATCTGGCTTTCGACGTGATCAATGGGCGTATGACCATCCTCGAAGGCGCCAAGCCGCTTAGCGATGACAAAATTATCAAGATCGTTGGCTCGACCGGAATGAGCGCGAAAATGTGGAACGCCGAAAGCGCCGAAGCGGATCAGGCGGAGCATTTCGCCCGCCAGCGTCTGTTCACAGGTCTGAGCGGCGGTTTGTGGGCGGCGGGATTCCTCTACCATATCGTCGAGACCGGGGCAGGGGGTGCGTTACGGCTGTTTTCTGGTCATGGCGAAACCTCAATGCCTCTGATCGAGATGGGTCTGTTTTTGCTGGCAGTCGTGTTCGGTGCCTGGCTGGTCGCGCCGAAAGCCTGGTCGGCTGCGCGCCGGTTGTCTCCGGACATGAACCTATTGATGATCGTCGCTGTGGCCGGTGCGATCGGACTGGGTGAATTCTTTGAAGCTGCGACGGTCGCCTTCTTCTTTGCGCTATCTCTCACGCTAGAGTCTTGGAGTGTCGGGCGGGCCCGCAATGCGGTTTCGGCCTTGCTTGATCTGGCACCACCGACGGCGCGGGTCATTCGTGCAGATGGGTCTGAGGCCGATGTTCCAGCAGCAGAGGTTGCCATTGGAGATCGCTTTGTTGTGCGGGGCGGGGATCGAATTCCGCTTGATGGCGAAGTGACCGAGGGTCGCGGTGATGTCGATCAGGCCCCGATCACTGGTGAAAGCGCGCTGGTCGCCAAAGAAACCGGCGATGAGGTTTATGCCGGTACGATCAACGGTGACGGAACAATGACGGTTAGGGCGACGAAAGCCGCAGGCGATACCGTTCTGTCGAAGATTATCCGCATGGTAGGAGATGCGCATTCGCGGCGCGCCGAGGTCGAACAATGGGTCACGAAATTTGCACGCATCTACACGCCCATCGTCATGATATTGGCAGTGCTGATTGCAATCGCGCCGCCACTTCTATTTTCAGGGGCATGGAATTACTGGTTCTATAACGCGTTGGTGCTGCTCGTGATCGCTTGCCCTTGTGCGCTTGTCATCTCCACGCCTGTTTCCATCGTGGCATCTCTCGCGGCGTCGGCACGCAACGGCGTGCTGATCAAAGGCGGCGCCTATGTCGAAGCACCCTCACGCCTAACCGCACTGGCGATGGACAAGACCGGAACGATCACCATGGGTGAACCGGAAGTCGCGGGTCTGCATCCCTTGGGTGGCACTGCCGAGCGTGACCTCTTGAGTGTCGCTGTTGCGCTGGAAGCCCGTTCATCCCACCCGCTGGCACGCGCTATTCTTGCGCGCGGTGAACGCGACGGATTGAAGCAATCGGTGGCTACGGACACGAAAACTGTGCCGGGTCGCGGCGTAGAGGGATCATGGGAAGGGCAATCTGTGTGGCTTGGTTCCGACCGCTTTGCCACCGAAAAAGGACTGGGTGATACCATTCCCCGTGACCTATTGGAACGGATTGAGGGAGCTGGAAGTACGCTTGTTGCCGTCGGGTCCGGGGATCGTTTGCTGGGCCTAATCGAATTGCGCGACCGCATCCGACCGGATGCAAAGGGAGTGGTGGCACGCCTCCATGCCCAAGGGGTGAAAAAGATCATCATGTTAACGGGTGACAACGAGCGCACAGCGCGCGCCGTAGCGGCAGAGGTCGGCATTGACGAAGTTCGCGCAGAGCTGCTGCCCGAGGACAAAGTGACGGCGATTGAGGAACTGGTTGCCAACTACGATGTCGTGGCGATGATCGGCGACGGTGTGAACGATGCACCGGCTATGGCGCGGGCACATTTCGCGATTGCAATGGGTGCTGTCGGATCGGATGCCGCCATCGAGACCGCCGATATCGCCCTGATGACGGACGACATCGCCAAGGTGCCGTGGCTCGTCGGTCATTCACGTCGAACAATGAATGTCATCCATCAGAATATTGGCATCGCACTGGCGACCAAGGCGCTGTTCGTCGGCTTGACGGCTTTCGGGATGGCAACGATGTGGGGTGCTATCGCTGCGGATGTCGGCGTTTCCCTGCTGGTCGTAGCCAACGCGCTGAGGCTGCTTCGGGCCAAGAAGGATCGGTCCGACCCATCAGGGGGCGAAAAAATCGGAGAAACGATGGCACAGGGTGCCTTGGCGCATGGGCATTGATTTCAAAAACCCCTTTGTGCAAATATCAACTGAGCCAATAAGAAAAAGAGGTCGAGCAAAAAATGATACGTACAACACGCCGTTTCGCGGTTCTGGGTGGATTGGCTCTTACTTTGGCTGGCTGCGCGAACAAGTTTCGAACCTATAACGGTCCAGAAGTCACGCGCTTGCAGATGTTCAAGGACGATAGAACCCTCTTCCTTTATAACAATTCAAAGGTCCTGAAGACGTATAAATTTGACCTCGGCTTTGCACCCGCGGGTCCCAAGCAGTTTGAAGGTGACGGAAAAACACCGGAAGGCTCTTATACTGTCGACAAGCGCAATCCAAACAGCATGTTTCATCTGTCTGTCGGGATATCCTATCCGAATGAAGCGGATATTGCTTATGCAGCCGCACAGGGCCGCAGTCCTGGTGGAGATATCTTTATACATGGCGGACCGCGATTGGGTATTGACCCAATCAAACCCGACTGGACAGCAGGATGTATTGCAGTGTCAGATCGCGAGATAGAAGACATCTACGCAATGGTTCGTGACGCGACGCCAATCGACATCTTCGCCTAGGTTTTCGTAGAGATTTCCAGTTTCGTTCAAATGAACCTTAAGAGAATGATTGAGACAACCATTGCCAAAAGGCCAAATACGAGTGCGGAACTCACTGCGTATTGAGCAATGTCTTTCTTGTTACCACCGCGCTTCTTCGCAAGATACGCACCCCATATGGCTCCAGCCAAAGCTGCTATTATCGTCATCATGATACGCTGTCCTTTCTAAAGTTAAGTATTGCCGCCATCGCTAGGCTCACTGCAAAGACCAACCAGAACATCACCTGTCCATAGCTCGAGAATGGTGTTGGTGAGAGCGCCGCAGGCAAAGCGCCGTCCAGTATGTTGGTCTCGCTCAAACCGAGATGCGAAATCAGGCGACCATTACCATCTATGATGGCTGAAATGCCGGTATTGGCTGCGCGGATAAAGGGAAGCCCCTCTTCGACGGCGCGCATTCTTGAAGATGCCAAATGCTGGTTCGGTCCAATTGATGCGCCAAACCAGGCGTCGTTCGTGGCGTTGAAAATCCATTCAGGCCGATCTTTCGAATTTATAATTTTTCCGGGGAAGATTGCTTCATAACAGATTGATAGACCGACGCCGGGCAGTTGCGGCATGCGAAACGTCTCCGGCCCAGACCCTGGCGTGAAGTCACCCAATCCAGCAGTTAGCCGCCTAAGCGGCAGGAGGTCTCGAAGGGGCACGTATTCGCCGAACGGGACGAGGTGATGCTTTGCGTAGCGGTTTATGATTTGAGCTGTTGAATCGATCGCGAGAACCGCATTTTTGTATTGCTGTTCAGCGTCAACGTTTTCGCGCGTTTTCGCCCCCGTTAATAGGACGGCACTATCAGTCAAAAGCTTCGCGATCTCTCCCAGCATCCACTGATCTTCATCGAGGTATCCAGGAAATGCACTCTCAGGCCAAAGCAGGATGTCAAACTGGCCCGGCCGTGCAGACAAATCCAGATAACGGGCGATGTTGCGCTCTCGAAACCCTGGATCCCACTTTTGCCGCTGTGGTATGTTACCCTGAACAATTCTAACATTGACCGCGGTTTGCTGATCTTCACCGGTCAGATGCGCTTCGCCATTAATCCATATACCCGCGACCAATATGACAAACATCGTGGTTGCAAGCCCGCTCTGCCAACGATCTCGCGTGAAAATCACGGTGGGCAGGGTAGAGAGCAACACTGTGAACAACCCTAGACCATAGCTGCCGAAAAGCGCTGCCATCTGGCGCGGGACATCGTAATCGACCCATGCGTAAGCAACCAGGTTCCAGGGAAAGCCAGTAAGAACGGTGCCGCGCAGCCATTCGGATCCAGACCAGCAGGCAGCAAAGACAAGCGCGCCTGACACCCCTGTCGTCTTGGTTGCGGCGAAAACCGCCATCGCCGCCGCTGGAAAGAGCGCAAGCGCCCCTGCCAGCCCGATCACGGCAGGGGCGGCCATCCAACCGAAACGTTCAGCATCAACAAAAAAGCTTTCCGCAATCCATGACAGTCCGAACAGGAAAAAGCCGAAGCCGAAAGCCCATCCGGTAAGAAACGCTCTTGTTCGACCCTTGTTGGCGGTGAGGTAAAGCAGCCCACCAAAACCGATGGGCAATACATACGGAGTTGAGAACGGCGGTAGTGCAAAAACAACACTGACTCCGAGAACGACAGCAACGATAAACGGGACTATGTCCGTCCTAAACCTTGGGCCAAGACTGGAAATGCTAATTGAGGGTCTCACTCTCTACTCAGGCGCTTTTTTTATGGCGGCATGTTCCCGACCAGCAGTGATCAGCAGAAGACCAACGCCACAAACCACAAACACGTCTGCCAAATTGAATGCAGGCCAGTGTGTCGTCCCAATATAGAAATCCAGAAAATCAGTTACGCCGCCGAAGCGGATGCGATCCAGAATATTTCCAAGAGCACCGCCTTTGACCGTACCATAGGCAACAGCTTCACTTATTGCAGTCGACCGTACCAGCGAAATGGCCAGAAACAGAACAACAGCGGTCGCAACGATAGCTAGCGCCCACCATGGCGTGCCCTGTAGAAGACCAAAGGTAACGCCGGTGTTACGGTGAAAAACCAAGTTGAAACCGGGCGCGACATTGACGCCAGCGGCTAACGTTTCTGCATTTACAAGCACGAATGCTTTTGACGCTTGGTCGGCAGCAAATGCAATGACGGCTGCACAAATTCCCAGAGAACGGATTGCCATGTTTCAGCCTAACCAAACGTCGAGGAACAGCATGACAACCAGACCGATTGCTAACCCGGTCGTTGCTTGTTTCTGATGTCCACTGCGGTGGGTTTCGGGGATGATCTCGTGACTGATGACGTAGAGCATAGCGCCCGCCGCGAAGGCGAGACCCCAAGGCAAAAGGGGTTGAGCAACCACGATAACTGCAGCACCAAGAAAGCCGGTGACAGGCTCAACCAAGCCAGTGAGAGCTGCGATGCTAAAGGCCCGTTTTGCAGAGTATCGCTCACCGAGCAATGCAACCGCGACCGCCAGTCCTTCTGGCGCGTTCTGCAATCCGATACCCAATGCAACTGGAAATCCCCCCGCAAACCCGTCCGCGCCGAACGCGACCCCAACGGCCAGACCCTCTGGGGCGTTGTGAATGGTGATTGCTATGATAAATAACCAAACTCGACGCAGAGATGCGGCCTCAGGACCTTCGCGCCCTGAACTGAAATGCTCATGCGGGATCACTTCGTTCATAATGGCAACTGCCCCCATCCCAAGCAGGATCGCAACGCAGACGATCAATGCCGGGATCGCCCCATCCCCGTATCGAATTTCAGCAACATCGAGCGCTGGAATGATCAACGAGAAGAACGAAGCCGCCAGCATCACCCCTGCGGCAAAGCCAAGAGAGATGTCGCGCCATTTTCGCGAGGGAGTGCTGCCAAAGAGAACCGGAACGGCACCGACGGATGTCATAAGACCAGCTGCAAGGCTTCCATAAAAGCCCAAGGCGATAGGAGATAGGGTCGTGAGCGCCTCCATGTTCAACTTGCCGGGTAGGAAGAGAATATCTCGGTGGTACCGTCCTTTTTCACCAGAAAGACATCGTAGGCGTCGGAAGTTGCTCCAAAGTCCATGCCGGGAGAGCCGATTGGCATACCGGGCACAGCAAGACCGATCGCATCCGGGCGGTCCTCAAGAAGCCGCCTAATGTCGGCAGGTGGCACATGCCCTTCTATCGTGTAGCCCTCGACTGTTGCGGTGTGGCATGAAAACATTGCAACAGGGATACCCCGATCCATTTTTAAACGGATCAGTGCTCCCCCAATATTTTCGCCCTCCGGTAAGAAACCAGCGTCTGAAAGTCTGTCCATCCATGCCACACAGCATCCGCATCCGCGCGTCTTGGCGACTTGAATGGCCGTCTGGGCTGCGGCGGCCGTTGACACGGTCGCCAGCAGCACAGCGCCAAAGATCAGTTCAATTTTGGGGAGCATGGGCTATCCTACTCGATTGTTCATATTTTGTCGCTGAGCGTCGCTGTAAATAGCGCGCGTGTTTTCTCAAGGAGCGCTGACGCACCCGCGGTATCAGAATTTTCGACCGAGGCTATCAGTTCCTTTCCAAGCGGGTCGATCGGACGCCCGTCTACATGCACTTCGTAGTGCAAGTTAGGAGCTGTCGCCGTACCTGTCTTGCCGACCTGACCAATCACTTCTCCGGCAAGAACGCGGTTTCCGGTTTTCAGTCCATTGGGTACGGCGCTCAAATGGGCATACCGGGTCATCGTGTTGGAGCCGTGAGATATTTCTACCACTTGGCCATAGCCGTTCTGCCACCCAATAAAGGAAACCCGGCCCGGTGCGGTCGCGCTAATTGGCGTCCCTTTAACGGCTGCGTAATCGACACCAGTGTGCATTCGAACGTTGCCGTAAATTGGATGTTTGCGTCGGCCAAAAACCGAAGATAGGCGCGCGCCCTTTACAGGTGGTGCTATTCTTCGCAGGACATCCCCATTCAGATAGACAGTCGCCTTGCCGCTATCCTCGTCAGACCAAACGACTTCAAATATATCCTTCGCTAAATCAAGAGCCGCGTAGGTTAGCTTCGGTTGCCCAACTTTCGACCCGTCAGCAAGGACCGATTGTGCCCATTGGATGTTGAGTTTCTCGCCGCCTTTAAGATCTCGCCGAAAATCGATTGCATCACTTAAAATTTCGGCCAGATCGACCGCAAAGCGAGCAGGAATGCCGGCTGCATCCAAGGAAGTATAAATGGATCCGCTGACGACAAGCTGACCTGCTTGCTCGACAGACGTAAGGACGGGGGGTCTAGTACGACCAGCGACCTTACCATCGAGTGTGACTTCGATTTGGACACCTTCATCGACTGTTAAAGCGACGAATGACGGGGACCCGTTAGGCTGAAAATTGACGCGCAGCTGGTGGCCGGGTCTTAATTTGCGCAAGTCGTATTCAGCAGCAATGGCAAGAGCTACTTCGGCCCGCAGCGGTGCGTCCATATCGGCGCGGGTTAGGATTGAATCAAGCGTATCGCCATCTGTTACCGTCGCTTCCCAAGCTGGGATAGCAAGAGCTTGTGTGACTGCCGTCAGCTCATCAGGCCGAGTGAAATCGGACGAATGAAGCAATGGGGCTAGAGTAGCATTCCTGTTAACCACCTCTGTTGCAAAGGTAACGGATAAATCCAAAGAAGAGGGTTCTGCTGGTGGTTGCGAAAGCTCTGCAGCCCGAACCATCACTTCCGGAGCTGGCGCGTTCGGTGTCATCATGGTTCTGGCGGTCAGCGACGCCATAGCAGCTGCGCTGACAGCTGTTCCCAGCACGAAATATTTCAATCTCAAGTTTCTGGCCTCTCGTCTTGGCTTTGCATTGCGCGCCGTATCTTAGGCACGGCGAATTCGCGCGGTTCGTGATAATCGATTGTGGTTACGAAGCGACCTGTCGCGTCGAACAGGAAAACCCCTGCTGTGTGGTTCATCGTATAGTCGCCGTCTTCGCGCATCACCTTTTCATAGACTGCGCGAAATCCTGCCGCAGCAGAGGCGACTTGGACATCTGAACCAGTCCAACCTTGAATCTGTGGATGGAAGTAGGAGACATATTCGGCCATCACTTCGACGGTATCTCGGTCTGGATCCACGGAAATGAGGATGGTGTTAAGGGCCTCTGCGTCCGGCCCAATCTCGTCGAGCCACGCGGAAATGTCCGAAAGCGTCGTTGGACAGACGTCTGGACAATAGGTGAAGCCAAAGAAGACAAGGCTTGGCTGGCCAATGAGCGTTTTCGGGCCGACAGCTTCACCGGTCTGATTGGTCAATTCAAAGTCCATTTCTGTCAGCGGTAGGGAACGTTTTCCCGGCACCGACGCCGCACCCGGCCCATCAACCTGCCACCATCCGATGAAAAGAACGGCTAATATCGCCAAGCCGCAGGCAATCAAGATTTTACCGATCTGCTTCATGTTGGCGTCAGCCTTCGGGGCCGCGTGCGCCGATACGCAGGACAGGCACCACAACTTCCATCTCCAACCCATCTGAAAAGAGTAGGGTCATCGGGAAAGTCTCGCCTTCCACGAGTGGCGACTGCAATTTCATCAACATGATATGATAGCTACCCGGTTCGAGTGCCAGCGTTCCTCCAGCTTGGATTTCGATGTCACCTGCAGGCACCATGCGGCTGACCCCTTCGTCGTTCGTCTGGGTTTCATGGATGGAAGCCATCGCCGAGATATCGGCCCGCAATCCTACCAAGTAAACTGGTACTTCTCCTTCGTTCCGAAGCGCCAGATACGCGCCACCGGGGCGTGAAGTCCCAATGCTGGCACGCGCCCATGGCTGTTCAACAACGATCTTGATATCGCCTGCGTTTTCTTGCGCTGCAGAAACTGTGGAAAGTCCCATCAGTAGACCGAAGGACAGGCAGCGCAAGGTATTTGTAATATTTCTCACTGTCAGGGTTATCCAATCTGATGTTAGTTGTTTGCAGTAGCTTGGACTTCTGCCTGTACAAGCGCGATCAGTTGATCTGGACCGAAGTCGGTCAATCGCTTTCCGTTGACGAAAAATGTCGGCGTACCCTCGATCCCGACGGCCTTAACATCGGCCCGATCCTGATTGAGGATACCGACGATGCTTGGGGATCTGATCTGATCGGCGGCAGCATTTATGTCCAAACCAGCTGTCGCTGCGATTTGCATAATCCGTTCCGCTGCTGGTGCGCCATGCGATGCCCAAGTGGGCTGATTTTCCAGCAACGCCTCGAGCACGGGCATGAAGACATCCTGTAATCTTGCTGCTTCCAAGATCTTGATTGCCAGCTCAGACCCTTCCCCGTGGAATGGCGTGTACCGCAACACCACGCGGACATCATCGGGATTATCCGCCAGTATCTGTTTCACAATCGGGTGAAACGCGCGGCACGCCTCGCAGGCTGGGTCAAAAAATTCCACAATTGTTACTGGCGCGTCTTTGCGCCCCAAAACAGGCGAGTAGGCGCGAACAAGTTGGTCTTGCTGCTCAACAGGAGCGGCTGTTGCAGTCGGGGTCACGTTGGGACGAGAGACAAACCAGGCACCGATGGCGAAAAGCGCCAGTACAGCGGTCAGGGTTACGAGAACAAGGGTTTTGCGTGTCATGAGGTAATCCGTCGAAGTTGGAGGAGCAGGGCAGATATTACCCCGAAGGTCAAAAAGGAGAGAGCGGGAATTGGCAGGCCAAGGATCAACATTGCGTCATCCGTGCAAGATGGTCCGGAGGCGGTGCAGGGCGTAATCGGCTCGGGCAAGACCCCAGCATATAGCAGCCAATGATAGAGCGCGATAGCACCGCCTATAACGGCGAGCGGCACCGCATATCGCCAGATGGACAGATCGGAACGCCATGCCGCAATACCAAGGATGACGGCGAGTGGGAACATGAAGGCGCGCTGCAACCAACAAAGATGACACGGGGTCTGGCCCAATACCTCACCGATGAACAGAACGGAAAGTGAAGCGGCCAAGGCGAGAAACCAAGCCGCGAACAGGAACGTTACTGACCGACTGTCTGGCGTTGATGGATCGGAAGCCGTTGTCACGATCCAATCCTCTGTTGAAGGTCAGAGGCGATCTGAGAAGGATCCAAATCGTACTCGTATATTCGAACAAATTCGCCTTGCGGATCGAACAAAAGAATAGATGAAGTATGGCCCATGGTGTATCCATCGGGTGCAGATTCATCCTCATTGCGCTGATAATAGACTTTGAAAGCTTTGGCAGTTTGTTGGGTCTGTTCCTGCGGGCCGCTTAGCCCGAGGATGCTGGGGCCAAATTGTGGGATATAGTTGGCCAGAACACTGGGCGTGTCCCGTTCCGGGTCAACTGTGATGAAAAGGGGCTGTACCGCTTCACCTTCTGCGCCCAGATCGTCCATTGCCTGTGCGATTGTTGCCAGGCCCATGGGGCAGACGTCCGGACAGTTAGTGAACCCAAAGAAGACGAGCATCCATCGCCCACGGAATTCTTCGTCGGTCCGCATCATGCCATTGTGATCGGTCAATTCAAAATCAGCTAAAACAGTCTCCGCTGCAGGCAGGCGAGTGGCTGCAACCGGTAGCTGGCCACGCTCTGATATCCAAAAACCACCAACGATGGCGATCGCCACCGCAACTATGGACCAGAGAATTATCCGCACTTTTGTCATTGCCAGCTTCGCCCTTAAAACAAGTCACCTCTTGGGTGGGATACAAGCTACAGCTGATAGAGGTTCAAGCAAAAAGATGCTTGGTAGGATATTATGTCACGACTTTGTGAAACCTTTGGCTTTTCAAGGGAGTTAGAACTTTGATAAGCTACAGTGACTTTAGATAAGGGAATGCACATGCTGGCAATTGGTACACTCTCGCGGAAGACTGGGACCAAGGTTCAAACAATCCGCTACTACGAACAGATTGGATTGATGAACGAGGCCGGTCGGACGTCAGGTGGGCAGCGGCGATATTATGAAAAAGATCTCGATCGCCTCGCCTTTATTCGACACTCGCGTCAACTTGGTTTTTCGCTCGACTCAATCCGCGAACTTCTGGACCTGTCGGACAATCCGGCTCAATCCTGTGCAGAGGCGGATTCTATCGCGCGGCGACAACTTCGCCAGGTCGAGCAGCGGATCAAACGCCTTCAGGCCCTCAAGAAGGAGTTGAAACGGATGGTTGCCGAGTGTGATGGCGAAAGCGTTGCCGAATGCAAGGTTCTTGAAGTGCTGCGAGATCACTCTGAATGTCTAACTAATCATGATGAAATCGGAGCGTGATAAGAATGGAAGAAAGTTCTTGAACCTCTAGGCACTGTAGCTCCTATCTTTCGAATATCGCAAACAATGCGTCGGATAGAGCTATGAAGAATGAAGACAACAAGACCCAGCTGGGCGTTTCGCCATTACTCGATTTCGATGGAGACGCCATCGCAAATCTGATCCGCGAGCGCGGCTGGTTGTCTTTGGACGAATTCCAACGGATTGGTGCTGCCTACGACTACGTGCGCAACGAAATCGTTTTTGGCTACAATGCTGCAGACGACATGCCAGCCTCAGCGGTACTGCGTGACGGATATGGTCAATGCAACACTAAGGCCACGCTATTGATGGCGCTATTGCGTGCGGTCGACATCCCTTGTCGATTGCACGGCTTCACAATCCACAAATCCTTGCAGCGTGGGATCGTACCAGAACTCATCTATCCGCTTGCGCCTGAGAGCATCCTTCATAGCTGGGTGGAAATCCTGCATCGAGAGCGCTGGATCAACCTAGAAGGCTTTATTTTGGACGACGCGGTCTTGTCTGCTCTTCAGGACAGATTTGTCCGCGATAATGACAGTCTGTGTGGATATGGGGTCGGAACAGACCGCCTTTCTTCACCATCCATCGAATGGAGCGGAACAGATACCTACATCCAAAAAACCGGCATTAACGCCGATCTTGGTCTGTTCGACACGCCAGACGACTTTTATGCGCAGCATCAACAATCCTTTGGAGGGTTGCGTCGGCTGTTCTATCGATATCTGATCCGTCGCTGGATGAATGCCCGCGTGCGACGAATACGCAGAGGGATTGTTCCAGTGATCCCGATGGCTGAAACCAATTCTGTACAGTTTGTTCGTGAAGGCGGGGTTGGATCGCCATGACCGCTGGTTGGGTCCATTTGCGGGTAATAACTGCAGTTCCAGTGTTTCGTGTCATCATCGCTGTTCCGCTAACAATTGTTTCCGCAATTTTACTCGCGACCGAGGGGCTTCTGGCCATGACCCGCGACCTTTTTGTTAGGTGCCAAAGTTTGTCTTCGCAGGGATGGTCCCGAATATTGAGAGAAGGGCACTGAATGCCTCATGATCACGGAATAGACCCGCAGTCGGGAGACCGTCGCGTTGGAGTCGCCATTTGGGCGAACGGTCTGCTGACCGTTGCTCAGATCGTTGGCGGAATTCTGTCGGGAAGCCTCGCGTTGATCGCCGATGCCATACATAACTTCTCGGATATGGCCTCACTCGTCATCGCCTTTGGCGCGCGCAAAATCGCCCGCCGCCCAGCAGATGCAAAGATGACCTTTGGCTACGGCCGGATCGAAATCGTTGCAGCGCTGATCAACTACACGTCGCTGATTATCATTGGGATGTATCTTGTCTACGAGGGTGCAATGCGCTTCGCGGATCCACCGCAGATCGAGGGCTGGATAGTCGTAATTCTTGGTTGCATCGCTTTAGCGGTCGACACGCTCACCGCGATGCTCACGTATTCCATGCAAAAGGGGAGCGTGAACATCCGTGCGTTGTTCTTGCACAACCTCAGTGATGCTTTGGCATCCGTCGCAGTTATCGTCGGCGGCGTTCTGATCCTGCTCTACGATATCCGTTGGGTTGATCCGGCAATCACTATCGGTATCGCTGCATATATACTTTGGCTCGCCTTTACCGAAATCGGCGGACCTATCCGGACACTTATGCTTGGCAGTCCACCGGATATGGGCACCGACGCTGTGATTGCGGCCATTGAGGACGTCGACGGCGTCGAAGAACTGCATCACGCGCATTTCTGGCAGATGCAGGAACATCAGGCGGCACTAGATACCCATGTGGTGATCGAGGACGCACGCTGGGATGATCTGGTAGACATAAAAAGAACTATCAAAGCCCGCTTAGAAGAGGAGTTCGGCATTTCTCATTCGACGCTGGAATTTGAACGATCACGCGACAAGCATGAAGAGGCCAAGCGCTATGGACACGAATGAGTTCACAGTGCTTGCAGCATTGCTTGGGTGCCTTGCCAACAGTTTGTTGATCTTTGGCTTAATATGGTCAATTCTTCGGCCAAAACAGCGTGTTTGGCCGCCCGAACACTCAACTGTGTTGCATCGGTTTGTGGTCTGGGCGCTTACGTGTACAGGCTTCGGCTCAGCAATTATCATAGGCTTTGTCGAATGGGGCATTTTAGATGTCCCTGCTTTCTTGCGGTGGGGATTGGGGCTTGTCTTGCTCATTTTTGGTAATGTCGTGGTGTGGGCTGGCGTACTTCATCTTGGCTTCGCGGCGACGAGCGGAGCAAAAGGATCTCTGCGAACCACTGGCCTTTATAGATATTCCCGAAACCCTCAATATCTGGCAGATATCGCGATCCTTGTTGGGATTGGAATCCTTTCTGCTTCGATTATGTCTTGGCCGGTGATCATCACAGGCATTGTGGCGCTTGCTCTGGCACCCTTTTCGGAAGAGCCTTGGTTGTTGGAAAAATACGGTGACGCCTATGCAGAATATCTGATGGCGACCAGAAGGTTCTTCTAATGAAAAATGCAAGTGGGGCAGGTGGGACATCGGACCCTGTGGGCGGATCTCCAAGGAACTTTAAACAGGATACGGGAGGTTGCGACCATAGCCTTCGCACGAACATGTGATTGGTTCTGCTTGGAATTACACCCGGTCACTGACATATGTTTTCCCATTGCTTTAACTAGGAGGTTACATTGTTATGTTAACCAGACGCCACTTTGTCCTTTCAACCGCGTTTTCTTCCTCAGCTCGTGCAGGCAAACGATGGCCTTACGCCGGGTGACATCCATGTCGATGCCGTCGCACGCTATATCTATCATATCCGCAACGACGGAACAGCGATGAGATATGGCGTTGCGATTGCTAAGGGCAATCTATACGAGCCAGGCACATATTTGATCCGGCGAAAAACCCAGTGGCCAACGTGGACGCCTACACCTGCGATGATCGAGCGGGAACCGTCGGTTTACGGTCCTGTCGCCGACGGGGTGGATGGAGGGCCTACCAATCCGCTGGGTTCCCGGGCGCTTTACCTTTTTGTTGGCAATCGCGATACGTATTTGCGCATCCACGGCACACCCAGTCCACAATCAATTGGAGGACGCGCAAGTTCAGGATGTGTGCGTATGGTCATGGCTCACATCAATGGGCTTTATGATCAGGTATCCACTGGATCGACAGCGTTCTTGTATCCGCCTGAAGACAGGGTCTCAGCACAGAGCTGAGCAAACGGCGGTCTACTGTCCACACCAAAAAGGACTAAATTGCGTATCGTCGACTGGATCAGCCAGTTGTGGGTGTCCTTTGCTGCCTTGTGCAAATTGGGTTCCCGTTAGCGGATCACAGCGGCAATGATGTCGTCTCAACAAGGCCGACATGGCGATAGAAGCAGCAGTCGTCCATAATCTCTCTCAGAACAACATTTGTGTCTTTAAAGGAGGCCGCTTTCTTATCCAAAGAAGCTCGATCACAAACAGTTCATCATCCTGCAGTTGAACCTAAAGTAGCCATAGGTCTTATGACTGGTTTCGACCGAGCGTAGTTGCGGCTAGGAGGCGATCAAGTGCAACTTCCTCTTGTATTTGATGGCTCATCAAGCGGAGATTCCATGCTTGCAATGGGCCTCGCATGGGCGATGTGTGTGTTTGCATTTATTAGCGTCATAGCCTTAATTATTTGGTGCTTTCTTATGATCAAGGATCGGCGCAAGAAATGAACAAGAGCACTGGGTTCTTATCTCTATGATCCGCGTATTCAGAGCGCTGATGTTTGGGTTTCTTGGTCTATTGCTCCTGTTGATACTAACAATAGCGTTGATCTACTGGCTAGCCGTCCGATCTCTTCCTGACTATTCCGCCAGTTTTGATGTCGAGGGGCTGTTGGAGCCCCTTGAAATCGTGCGAACCTCTACGGCTGTGCCTCATGTCTTTGGATCGACAGATCGCGATGTTTTCTTTGGTTTGGGATTTGCCCATGCACAAGACAGGCTTTGGCAGATGTTGATTCAGCGCCGCACAGCTCAGGGCAGGTTATCGGAAGTATTTGGCCAGCGAACTCTAGGCTACGATGACCTTATGCGCAGGCTCAACCTAGCTGACCTTGCCGCTGAATCCTTATCTTATCAAGAAGAGAGTACGATCACAGCGCTTGAATCATATTCCGCTGGGGTAAACGCTTGGATCAAAGAGATAAATAGACGCGCACTTGGAAGGGGTGCCCCTGAGCTTTTCCTCTATCCCAGTGATGTTTCCCCTTGGAGACCTGCCGACAGCCTGGCGATACTTAAACTGGTAGCTTTTCAGCAATCCGAACAGTTCCAAACAGATATTCTCAGGGCGAGGCTATCTCTAGCCCTTCCACAGCAAAGCGTTTTCGACATTATGCCTGACGCGTCTGGGCCGGGTGTGATCGGATTTTCCGAGTATTCAAGCCTCTTCCCAAATCTCTCTCCAAACAACTCGGATATTGCCATTGGACTGGTCAAAGACCCCATTTCGCCGATCGCAAGGCGAGGCTTTTCAGGGGCATCGAACGCGTGGGCCGCAGCTCCCTCGCGAACCGCTGGCGGTCAATCCTTGATTGCAAACGACCCCCACACACCCTTTTCAGCGCCATCAAGATGGTATCTGGCCAGGTTGGAATTGAGCTCCGGAGCCGTTATAGGAGCAACGATTCCGGGTATTCCTTTAATCCTTTCAGGGCGCAGTAACGCGTTGGGCTGGGGGGTCACAGCTTCGTTCGCGGATGATCAAGATGTACTGATCGAAAAGTTGAACCCGGATAACGCAGAAGAGGTGCTGACACCGACAGGGTACAAACCGTTGTCCGTTAGAAAGTCTATCGTGAACATCAAAGGCGCGTCGCCTGTAACACTTCAATTAAGATGGAGCAAAAATGGGCCTATTCTCCCCCAGGATCAGTTCGATCTTTCGACGATCACACCGGAGGGTCACATCGCATCGCTGAGTTGGACTGGTTTGTCGGCACGCGATACGTCGATGACCTCAGGACTGCGTTTGATGCGCGCAAAATCTATTGAAGAAGGAATCGCTGCGGGTGAGGCTTTTGTCGCACCCTCCTACAACCTCTTACTCGCAGACGCTGGCCGAATTGCGATGAAAACTATCGGAGCCCTCCCCAATCGCGCGGCTAACAGTATCGGGAGGGGAAGATTGCCAGCAGCCGGATGGTTGCCTCAAAACCAGTGGGATGGGTACCGGGGCTATCAGGCCAACCCCGGATCGATGAATCCCGCAAGCGGCATTATTGGAAACACAAACAACAAAGTCACTGATCGCGATTTCCCGGATCAGATGTCTTATTCTTGGGGCGATACGCAACGCATTGCTCGCCTGAAAACCCTTCTCGAGGCGCGAAAAGTGCATACACGGCAAAGTTTTATGGAAATTCAACTTGATACGGTGAGTCCAACTGCACGAGCTTTGCTTCCGCTCATTGCATCCAACCTTTGGTATAGCGAGGAAGCATCGCCTCCCGGGACTTTGTCCAGCAAGCGAAAAGTTGCACTGGACCTACTTGCCAACTGGAACGGCAATATGAACGAGCATCTGCCAGAACCACTTATCTACTCGGCCTGGATGCGAGCGCTTCAAGACCGCCTTATCAAGGATGAATTGGGAGCTTTGTCTATCGAATTCACGCAAATCGAACCACTGTTTATTGAAAGAGTGTTTCGCGATATTGATGGTGCAGCTAGGTGGTGTGATGTGGTTCAGTCGGACCCCCAAGAAACCTGCGACCAAATGGCCAGCAAGGCCCTCGATGACGCGCTGCAGTGGATCGAAGACAACTATGGGCGTGATCTGGCCAATCTGAGATGGGGTGATGCACACCAGGCCTCACAAGACAACTTATCGTTCGGATCTTCGCCTCTTTTTGGCTTTTTGACAAATATCCGGCAGAGTACGTCTGGAGGTGATTTCACGCTTGCACGCGGATTGAGCAAAGGGTTTGGATCTGATCCATTCCTAAATATTCATGGGCCCAGCTACCGGGGGATATATGACTTTTCAGACCCGAACAGTTCAGTTTTTATCCTTTCGACTGGCCAATCCGGTCATCCGTTAAGCAAGTTTTACAGTGATCAAAGTGAGCTATGGCGCCGCGGAGAATACATTCAAATGTCACTGGACGCCGACATTGCACGCGCCGCAGCAGCTGGTGTGACTGAGCTTTCTCCAGTACGTTACTCTGAGATAGGGTTGAAATGATGTTACGAGGATTGCTAACCTTCGGCTAATCCCTTCTGTCCTTGCAGCAAAAAAACTCGGGTGCTTTCTATGCTAAGAATTGGCTCTCTTGCGCGCAGTGCAGGAAGTAAAGTCCAAACCATTAGGTATTACGAACAGGTGGGTTTGCTCAAACCAACAAGGCGAACGAAGGGTGGTCAAAGGCGATACGATGTCGACGACATTGATCGACTTGAATTTATTCTTCATAGCCGCCAGTTCGGGTTTTCCTTGGCAGCAATCCGCGAACTGCTTGAGCTATCCAGCGGCATGCGGGGTTCCTGCGAGTCAGCAACCATTGTCGCTCAGCGGCAATTGGATGCATTGGAGCGGAACTTGTCGCTATTGCTCAATCAAAAAAGGGCGTTGGAACAGATGATAGTGAAGTGCCA
>Ga0316204_10005388_pt1 | contig 21186 bp, 14 predicted proteins | sample 6monrhotite_MG_2_FD_205661 | JGI IMG/M metagenome (GOLD analysis project Ga0316204, IMG submission 205661) | Microbial mat bacterial communities from mineral coupon in-situ incubated in ocean water Damariscotta River, Maine, United States -... | ecosystem: Environmental > Aquatic > Marine >... | reverse complement strand
AGAGTTTCAGGCTAAACAATATTTCATTTATTGTATATTGCTTCATATAAAAAATTTCTGACAATTAGTGTTTTTCAATTAAAAATTAACTCTGTTTGAGTAGAGTTAATTCGTTATATTTATAGTCGCTGCTAATAACCTGGTTTGAATTAAAGGAAATTTACTGGGTGTGATTTCCGCTTAATATTCGCGCAGAGTGTGGTGGCTAAAGCTGGCAACTTATAATTAATATCCTGAAGTTCTTTAATAGCCTTTGTAATATAGGGAAAAATCCTGTTTTCTCATACGGTAATTATATTATTGTTATATCCTATTATACTGCTTAATAAATGATCAAAGGTTCTGTAAATTCACGACCAATCAGGGCTGAGTACATGCAAAAAATTAAAGATATTTTTGGTGCAAACAAAAATAGAGAGCGTTATATACGTTCGCAAGATATTGAAATTAAAGTTATTTTTTCTTCTGAGAATCCAGCTTTCCTGGGCAAAACATTCCCTACACAAAATGTCGATATATCAAAAGAAGGCTTCCGACTGGAGTTATGCAGGGAGCTGGTTATGAATTCTGTCCTTGATATGCTAATAAAAGTTAAAGGGCATAAACACCAATACCATTTAACAGGTAATGTGCGCTGGATTAAACCTACTTCTAAGCAGGATCATTATTACGCGGGTATCGTCCTGAGGCACCGTAATGATGAGTTAAGTGATCTGGATAACTGGCGTCGAGATTTTAGTAAACTTGTTAGCTAATAAAGTTTAAAGCTAAATATAAGGAACGGAACAATAAAATCTTATACTACCAATAGTATGCTTCCGTTCCTGTATATTTAATGTCTTTCATTTGCGGTTTAATTTATGGGGTCATGCCATGATCCGTTAATATTTGGCCCCATATTGGGCTAATGGTTAAAAAGTTATGAATAAGCGTTCTGGCGTTTTTTATTTCTGGGCCAAAATTACCTTTTACTTTTGCAATCTTCAGGGCACCTACTTTATTGCCTGGTACAGGTTGAGGGTTAGCCACAGTGCCACCCATAGGAACTATTTCAAGATCGCAGCCACTGCTGGCTAAAGTGTTTTTCAGGTAAACCGCCTGATGGTAAAACAGAACAGCCGCATCTGCCTGATCATTACATAAGGCATAAGGGATATCTCGATTAAAAACTATAATATGACTGAATTCATTAGAAAATCTTCACGTAAAAAATATAATATAAATAAATGTATCAGGAAAAATTGTGTATTGAAAACCTGGTTTATGACTGCAAGTATAGAATAGTTTATTTTAAAAATTAAACATGTGAATAAATTCAGGAATAGTTCTGACTAAGAGAGAGTGTATGAAACTTTGATTCAGTATAAATAAAACTGTCTAGTTAACCTGCAGGGTATATTAGACAGTTTTATTCTGGATGCTCAATGGATTTAACCAGTCACTGGTTTGTGACTAGTTAAGTTGAGATGTTAAGCAAAACTAGAAAGACCTGTCACTGGATCTGTGACAACCTGATCCGCCGCAATTTTGATTATTTACCACGCCACCAGATCTATGTCTGCTATCTGATCTAAAGTCACCTGCATGACAGGCAGCGCAGGTAGTTCCATAAAGGTTTGTACGATAAACAGGAGCTTCACTATTATTGTTATGACAGTTGATGCAGGTTACACCTGATTTATGGGGCCCGGGGTAAACATTAGTCAGGTGGTCATAAGCCACTGGTGTCCAGCGATTAGTTACATGACAAAGATAACAGTCTCGTAAGGTATCAAAGTGCTGGTTCGACTTGCCCGTAGCTGTTACACCATGGCAGGAAGCACAGTTACTGGTGATACCCGTGTGGTCCATTGTTCCGCCAACAAAGGTTGCGGTAGTATGGCACTGGCTACAATCCAGATTAGTTTCAACATGATTGGCTGATTTGCCTGTTGCATTAACACCGTGGCATGACGCACAGTTATTAGTAATGCCGGTATGATTAAAGGTTCCGCCAACAAAAGTTCTCGTGTTATGACAAATCCCACAGTCTTGTGTGGTTGCTACATGATTGGCTGATTTAGCTGTGGCGAATCCAGCATCATGACAGGAAGAACAGTTATCAACAATACCGATATGATCAAAACTGGCAGGAATAAAACCAGTTGTTACATGGCAAACTACACAATCCTGATTAGTGGGTACGTGATTGCTTAATTTACCAGATGCTGTGATGCCATCGTGACATGACTCACAGTTATCAACGATTCCCGTATGATCAAATTTTGCTCCGGCAAATGTCGTGGTGATATGACAGACAGAACAGTCCTGATTAGTTGCTATATGCCCGACTGATTTACCGGAAGCAGTAACGCCATGGCATGATGAACAGTTATCAACGATACCAGTGTGATCAAACACAACCGTACTAAATGTGCCGGTAACATGACACACGCTACAGTCTTCAGTTGTTGCAATATGCGCAGGATGTTTACTTAAACCTGATGTCTGACCTTCATGACATGATGCACAGTTATCAACAATACCCGTATGATCGAATACGGCACCAGCAAACACCGTCGTGTTATGACAAACGCCACAGTCTTCAGTAATCGCGATATGGTTCGCTGACATACTGACCGCACCCACCGCGGTAAAACCATCGTTATGACACGAAGCACAATTTCCACTGATGCCTGCGTGAGTGAATACAGTGGGTTTAAATGCTGAGTTAGTATGACAGGAATCGCAATCCTGCGCGGTAGGGATGTGATTGCCAGGTTTACTCAAAAGCGGAAGCAGGCTGGTATTATGACAACCTTCACAGCCTGTGGTGATATTGGGATGCACATTTGCCAGGAATGTTGATTGCGCAAAGTCGCCTGTGTTGGTGCTTGCATGACAAACACTACAATCACTCTGGGTTGGAATATGATTAAGATTTTTACCCGTTGTTATCGTACCGTTATGACAACTTGCGCAGTTGCTATTAATATTTCCGTGATCAAATGTTGCCGGTGTAAACGTTACCGTGTTCAAGTGACAGGTAGAGCAATCTTGTTGAGCATCAATTGGCAAATGATTTGTTGAAATGCCCGTGCTGATAACGCCATCATGACAGGAGGCACAGGTAACCGCGCTGATGCCGGTATGGTCAAATACGCCGGTGATAAATGTGCCACCGGCACTATGACAAACACCACAATCTTCTACCGTAGGCAAATGATTTTTTGTTTTACCTGTTGCAATATCATTATTATGGCATGACTCACAGGTGGCACTTAATACAGCAGCAGAACTATGATCGACAAAGTTATTTGGGTCGAGTACAAAACTGTCTGTATTATGACAGGTGCCACAATCAGCAGTGGTAGCAGGGTGGTTCAGTGTTTTACCCGTTGCGCGTGGCGTTAGCCCGTTTTCTCCGTTATTGTGGCATGACTCACAGGTTTCTGTGGTGATGCTAGAGTGATCAAAAAACGCCGGTAAAAATCCATTAGTTGCATGACATGAAGCACAATCACTATCTGTTAATACGTGCCCGTTATTTTTACCCGTAGCAACAATACCGTTATGGCATGAGTCGCAGTTATTAGTGATGCCGGTATGATCAAAGCTACCGTCTAATTGCAGCTCTAGAAAACTTGTTGTGTTATGACAGGTGTCACATGACCCAGTGGTAACTACGTGGGTGTCTGATTTTCCAATGGCTTTGACACCATCATGACATTCTACGCAATCGCCAAAAACTTCCTGGTGATCAACATAACGAATCAGGTCAAATCCAAACGTTGTATGACAGGCTTCACACACACTTGATGTTGCCAGGTGATCGCCTGACTTACTGCCAATCTCTCTGCCTGGCTCGTTAAATTGACCATTATGACAATCAAGACAACGTGACGGGTCACCAGAGCGGAATGCTGTTTTTGAGTGAATATGGTTGCCGGTTAACTGATCACCCGGCAGTGTAACTTCAATGAGAGAAATAGCGCGTTCGCTAACTACGTTTCCAGAGGTGACAATCAGCTGAACCATGTAGGTTCCTAATACATCAGCAGTAAAACTTGGGTTAACTGAAGTGGGGTTTATCAGCACAGCATTACTGCCCGCAGGTTTAAAGCTAAAAGACCAGTTGTAGTTCAACGGTGAAGAGCTGGAACTCGTAGAATTACTACCATCAAGAATAGCAAGCTCACCGATTCGCACGGCAATAATAAGGCCAGTGTCGGCGTTAACGCCTGAGGTTTTAGTTTGAGAGTTACTACCTGAAGTAGAACTTCCACCACCACCGCCACAACTTGAAATAAGTAGTGTGAGTACCGAAATTAAAAGGTAGCTCATCAGCGCCAGTTTCTGTTTTTGAATCCTCATGGGTGGCCCCATCCTTTTAATAGTATCTGCTTATATTTATTTTTATTATTTATATTTATATTTATATTTATTTTCCACGATATTTCAAAACGGCAACACAGCAAAAATATCAGAGGATTTTTCATTTTCGGAATACTTACATATTTAACAAGGAAATAAAAGTCGAAACTATAGTATTGAAATTAAAGATGTTGAAACTGTGATGGAGTTATAGAGTAACGCTGACTGTTTAAGTGAATAAAGCGCTGATAAGGGGGCGAAGAAACAAAAGGTGGCTGAGTGGATTGCCGTCTTATTGTGCATGTTAAAAAAAATAAAACAATGTCGATTTTATTTACATTGTTCATTTAAAAATAAACGTATATGTATTGAAGCAGGGTGTTTTTCTTCTGGTGAAGATATACCTCGATGTTAGGCTTTATGAAAAGCAATCAGAGTGTAAAGGATAGTGACAAATATAAATAATAAGGTTGCTTCGAATTTTTCTATCTTGCAAGTTATATTATGTTCAGATATGTGATTGTATATATGAAAGTTTACGGATAAAAATTAAATTTATAAAATGGAGAATAAAGATGGGGCGAAATTATAATAATAAATTAATAACAAGGTTATTACTGGTTTTACTCGTATTTGTCTCACGAAGTGTTGTGGCTGGGCTAATTACTACATGGTATCGTGTAAACACACATATGCATTTATAGGCAAGTGAGTTACTTCTCAGTTTTTGACCAGGAAAGGCATTCAATAAGCCTCTCTACATCCTTAGTGCAACAGCCACTGCCCATGGTGGCATAGGTCTCTTTTTTTATTTCAGCCACTGTTGTAGCCCCATTTACAATGGCATTGATAATATCCATCTTAAGAACCTCATTACAGACACACAGGTTTTTGTCTAGATTCTTCTTAAGAATACGCGGGAGTCTATCCAGAGGGTTTGTGGTGGGATCAGTTTTCAAAGCAGGGGAATTATAAATTTTCAGGTAAATATAGTCAAATCAAGGTGCATAGACGGGGCAGGCAGCGCTTTATTCTAATGACTTATTTAAGTTTTGATGCCCAGATTGCAATCTTATGTTTCATTGATTTCTGTGAGACCTGATCTTCAGGTATTGGCTGTATGACCTTATCATGCACAAGCAAACGATAAATATACTCAATTTTTTCACTGGCAGAATCCGTAGGCTCAAACTCAACAACACCTCGTGCTTCACCGTATTTCACGCCTTCGAGAATGGCTTTTTTGACCAGTTCTTTTTCATTTTTTAGTTTTTTCATATTTACCTTTTAACACAAAGTTTTAAATTAGTATTTATCTTAGATCATAATTTTTCACATAATTACCATTCAACATCATACCTGTATATTACGGTACAAACCTGTTTCTGCTGATGAAATAAATAATGATTGATTTGTCTTAGAAAAATCTCTTTCAGTGATAGTGGGTAGGGTGAGAGTTAAATTCTTACAGTGTACATAGCACAATTTATAAATCAGTTTTAGTGTGAAATGTACGACTTCATCCTGTAATTTTTGTAACTTTTAGTTCATCGTGGAAGAATCCAGTTGCTGCTTTTCCAAAACCATGGCATCAAGTATTGTGATCAGGTTATGGCTACCATTTTCTGCTTCCTTCATATGTTCTATTATCAGCTTTTGTAAGTGACTATTATGGGTCCAGTCCTCATTAAGAACAGCGACACTTTTATGCACATTGTTATGTACCTGTGCATGGGGATCATGAATAGCGCTATATGCAGGCAAATGTTCATACTTTTTACCGCCATCGTCCATTACCAGCCATTTACCAAAACGACAACTGAGTTCATCAACCAAAACTGCTGAGGCTTCATCAGAATCTACTCCCAGGTCCAGGGCCCGGTAGGCTCTTTGCATATAAACCATATGGTCGAGCTTGGCTAATGACACATAACAAATCATACTTGCATGAACAGCCACCTCGTAGGTGCTTTGTGCAACATCAGAAAATTCACTGAAATTTTGTTCAAATGTAGCTATTAATCCCGACGATTCGATGCTTAGTATTTCCATTTCCTGTGAGTCTTTTGAAATAGTTTTACTTGCTTTTAACAGTTTACTAATAATATGTTCAATTTTATCTGTAGCATCTTTTGTGTTTGCTGCAAGTGAGCGCACCTCATCTGCAACAACGGCAAAACCACGACCATGCTCTCCAGCTCTAGCCGCTTCTATTGCCGCATTAAGGGCTAACAGGTTAGTCTGATCTGCAATAGTTGCTATAAACGTTATGATCTCTGCTATTTCGGCACTACTTTCATCAAGCGCAAGAGAGGATTGACGTAGTTCATTTATTTTATCAATCACTGCACGGGTATTAACCACCACGCTATTTACGGCTACCTTGCTTTCAAGTGCATTATTTGCCGCAACTTTAGAACTGGACTCAACATTACTCATTTGCCCGGCAATACCGGTAAGATCCTGCTGGGCCCCTTGAAGATTACTCAACAGGTTACTTGTTTTAAGATCATCCAGCTGATCTTCCATATACCCTTTGTGCATTTCCCAGTAATTATCTTCCATTGCCTGTATGGATTTATCAATATTTTCTAGTGCCTTAATAAATAATCCATGTAAACCACCGGTTAAAGGCCGTCTATAAAATATGCCTTTTTCTGCACAACTAAAAACAGTAGCCACTTCACGCATAAATGTTTCGAGCTGATTGGTGGCGGAATTCATATTTTTTGCCAGTTCAGCTTGCTCAGAATTTTCAGATATATGTGTTACTCGATACTCAAGCTCACCATCTGCCAGCTGCTTGCTAAGCTTGTTTAACTGCCTGTTCATAAACCCGCTTTCTTTCAAATCAAATATTGTTTGGGAGACACCCAATAATGCGAAGGCTAAAAGTATAAAAAATACGGGGTCAGCCCCATACATATATATCGCGTAAATAATAGCAACTAAAATACCAGTCACCCTTAAAACTAGAACCTGTTTTGAATTAAACTGAAAGAATAAATTTTTCATAGCTGACATCTTTACTATTAAGAAGGTTTGTAAGCACTGCGGTTGAGGCATCGATGGCATCCCGTGCACCGGTCTGTTTTTCAGCCTCCAGCATATCCCTGTAGAGGTTTTTTATAAAATCAAGTGAATCATTGGCGGGCTTTCTTCTTACCGAGTAATACCCCAGCAAGCTTCCATCTGCTGCATAACTTGGTGTCACATTTGCAAAAACCCAGTAAAACCCTCCATCATTACTCATGTTCTTAACGTACCCATTAAATTCATTACCTGATTTTATGGTATCCCAGAGAAGTTTAAATACTGCCCTCGGCATATCTGGGTGCCTAACAATATTATGCTGTTTGCCTAATAACTGAGATTCGGGATAACCTGAAAATTCAATGAATATCTCATTGCCATAGGTCAGCAGGCCTTTTGGGTCAGTTTTACTGACGATAAAATCATTGTCGTGCATGACAATTTCACGATTTGTTGGCGTTATATTCTGTTTCATTAGCCCTTCATTTACTTGTTTTTATTACGTTTTTTCATTATTGATATTAATCAATATAGATATAGCATAAAAATTAGACTTTACTTAATGTTAGAGCGTTTTTTATTGTATTTTTTCTATTGCGACAATAAATGACCTGGTCAGGCGTAAGTTACAGGGGCATAAGTTGTGGGGGGCAAATTTATAATCTAATTTAAGTATTAGTTCTAGCGTGAAATATAAGGCTTGCGGCCACTTATTTTCTGAGCCATACCTGTTAATAAACCTATAAAAAATTTAATAAAATGCGTGTTATGAATATTTTCTTAAATAGAGATATCGTTTGTATTCGTGTTTAAATTTAATATGCACCCTGTTAATTCAACTTTTGAATTATTCTGTTTTAGAAAAATTTATAATTTCAAAAAATACATGTGTTGTTTATCTATTATTAATTTTGTTTTGGCGCCTTTGGGCAAAAGATTGGCAACAGCTGTAAAGGTAGTAACAGAGGCTTCTGTGGTTAAATCTGCGGGAGGTTCAGCGACTTTACCTGGCGGGGCCAGATGTTCAGTAGCCGTATCTCTTTAGCCAGGCACTCCATTTCCCGTATTTACACAGAGCAGAGTTTCTTACCAGACGGCTTTGCTTCTAAACCGGCGCTTCACAATAAACATGGGCAGGCGTAACACGGCGTTCATGTGTTTACGCAGGGTTTCCATAAGCTCGGTGATGTGAGTGTCAAATAACGGAGAAAAACGGGTGGGGAAGACTCGGTTGAGAGAGGAGGCGCAGAATGAAAGCGGGTTTTAGCTAAGATTTTGTTTTAGGCAAAGCGCTTTCATATGTACTGATTGTAATCGTAACATTAGCGTTATATTAATCTTGAGTTAATTCAACAGCCATAGTCTAAGCTGTTACGTATTTCTTCAACTAAAAACGAAGTAAAAACGCTCATTCGATTTACTCGTCGCATGTCTACATGGGTTAATAGCCAAACTGGTACCATAGACAATTCATGTTTAGTGTTTAATTGGCTTAGCTTATTTTCTGCATCTCCTATAAAAGATGGAAGCCTACCAACGCCTAGCCCTTGTTGAATTGCATCTAACGTTGAAAGCACTTCATTAGTTCGAATTACAAGTCTCAACTGGTCAAATTTTTCAGGTATCCACTTAGGGCGAAGTTCATTATTATCCTCACCAATCCAGCGTAATGGTTTGTTTTTAGATTTCTTATATGATTCCAGGTATTTTCTTTCTCCATAAACGCCAAACTTCAGCAAGCCAAGCTCACGTCCAATTAAGTTTTCAGGTATTGAATCTCGAGTTACTCGAATGGCAATATCAGCTTCGCGTTGTGTCAAATTATAAATATTGTCTGACATATCCAGGTGCAGTTCTATACCGGGATGTAATTTATTAAATTTTTTGAATATTGGCATCAGCAGGTAACGTTCTATGGCAAGTGATGTGGTTATTCTAATGGGGCCATTTAACTCAATATTCTTACCCATTATGTGACGGTCAATGGCCTGAACTTCATCGTCTATTTTTAATACGCGATGTTTCAGCTCTTCACCTTCAGGTGTTAGTTCATATCCTGTTGACAGGCGTTCAAATAAACGCACATTCATCTTTTGTTCGAAGTTGTTAATGCGTCGTGACACAGTTGACTGATTAACACCAAGTCTCATAGATGCAGCGGTTACAGAGCCACATTGGGCCACGGTGAGGAAAACTCTAAGCTCGTCCCAGTCTTGCATTTATGCATACCTATTATGTTTTTTTGAGGCTTCTAATGCGTTGTTGCATGACGTAGATTTATATCACCAAAACCAACTGGTGTCACTTAAATCCCACGAGGAGAACAAAATGAGTTTATTTAAAAAGCATGATGAAACCACCGCGCCAGAAGGCGCATCTCAGATGCTGGCTAAGGCAAAGTCGCATTATGGATTTGTCCCGAATTTAGCGGCTTATGTTGCAGAATCCCCAGCCGTATTAGGGGCGATACTTAAGTTATCAGAAACCTTTGAGCAATCTTCATTAAACACACAGGAGCAACAGGTGGTACTACTTACCGTCAGCGCACTTAATAACTGTAACTATTGTAAAACTGTGCATACTGCTCTTGGAAAAACCGCTGAAATAGATAATGAGACTATTAATAATGTTATTAAAGGTAGGCCATTAGGGAATAAAAAACTAAACGCATTGCAGTTATTCACGAAGTTGCTAATCGAAGAAAAAGGTGTGCTTAACGAAAAACAGGTAAAAGCATTTGTTGATGCTGGTTATACGAATGCGCAAGTATTTGAGGTGATTATGGGGGTGGCATTAAAAACCATAACCAACTTCAGTAATCATCTAGCTGGTGCTGAGCCTAATGCTGAGTTTTTGGCAATGGCATCAGGAAAGGCAGCTGCCTGATTGGTGATGCACATGTGCAGGTAGTGAATGCTACCTGTACTTCCAGCTAGTTACATCAAGCGAGTGTCTAGCATGACTAAAAGAAAATTCTTACATGACGATTTACCTCCCACTAATGTAAATTGCCCTGAAAATAATCAGAGTCAGAGTGATCCCGATTATTTCAACAGGAACTCACCTCACACCGCTCCCTTTAATCATTTATCACCACCTATCCATACGCGAGCCTCTTCAATCGTTTTAAATATCTGGCATTCAAATTTCTCGCCTAGCATTTGTTCCCGATAACTATTTGCTAAAGTAACAAGCTCGGCTTGAGTTACGACAAGTGCTATTTTAAGCTCTTCCTTATAGGCAGATATTAACCTGTCAGTAGATGCATAAATTCTTGTATGAGTAACTTCTATTGAATGCCCCGTTACTTCTGAAAAATCATTTATAACATACTTGATATGACTAAAATTAGAATCTTGATGCAGTTCAATATTGGACTCTAATATTTCATAAGCACTAATTTCACCTATGAATTTTCTATATAGCCCGTCTGTTTCCCAGGTATTTGAATGCGGCATAAAAATATCTCAGGTACTATCTCATTTGGAATGCTGTATTTTTCATAACATAATGACTTATGATTACAAATAGTTCAATACAAACAGAACCGTCGCCATGTTCTCTGTTAGCTGAAGATAAGTTTTGTGCCCCCAAAATTTCTGACCCAGTATTTTCTTATGCTCCCTCTCACAATGCTGGGAGAGGGCTGGGGTGAGGGTTAAGCTTTTTCTTTCCGCTATAACATCTCTTCAAGCCTTATCTCCAATCAAACCCGGATGCACCAGATAACCTCTTTAGCCACTCTAAATACAAACCTGGTATGCGTCATAGTAATCATGCCTGGCATCAGGGTTTCAGCTAGCAGTAAAGATGATACGAACTGCGTTTAAATATCACTGAAGTGCTGTTTGAATTGTTTCAGGGTAAGTTTTGGTTGATTGCTGCTTTGTTTATTTTATTTCTTATTGTGCTCCCTGTTTTATTGCATGTGTGCTTTTATTTGTTACTGCTGGTTATTATTTGATCAAAAAATAACGGCATATGTTTAATTTATTAAGGTAACCTGGTATTTGTAGATACAGTAAGTGCCGAGCAGAGTTACTACGAGCCAAATCGATTAGCTTAAACCCTATCTACGGCGATTTAGCTGTTTAATGCTGGTGTGGAGTTGCTGGCGCTGCCTTTTCTTACGTTGGGACAGCGTTTGCTAGAGATGTCGCAGAATGAAAGCGGGTTTTAGTTAAGATTTTGCTTTCGGCAAAGCGGTTTCCTGGCGTACAATTCGATGAAGCAGGCTCTAGTACAGGTTTTGTTTAATTGGTAAATCTTTTTTTTTGCAGAAACTTTTCATGTGATTTTAACTGATTTAAACAGTGTATAAGTTACACTTAAACCCTCACAAATGAGTGATAAAAAACAATGTGATTTTTCTGGATACTACAGATACCGGCATTATCATTTGTGATAGGTTCTACGGGTATGATGAAGTGTTTTGATAGTAAGCCTGGGGTTAACAAGAAGGGGTAAGGTGTAGAGCTGAGGCTCAATAGTTTTCTCAATGTCCTTAAATGTTCTCGCATTTCTTAATAGATCCAGCATAATAAATGTCACATTATTTGGTATTTACATGACAAATGAAGCAGTTATAGAGTTAGATCAGCAGTTTTTTATTAATCGCGTGAAATTGCTGTTTGATCAGTATATCGTTGGTTTTTTGACCACAATTGCAGTTGCTCTTGTCACAATCGTTGTTCTTTGGGGGCAGGACGATAATTCGGCTTTACTCATCTGGTTTGGTTTGGTACTGGCGATATTATCAACACGCTTATATATTGTATACGGCGGTAAAAATTCACTGGTTAAAGATTATCGATACTGGCAACGTCGTTATCAGGCATTTTTTTTGACCGCTTTCTTGTTGGGTACAGTATGGGGCTTGCTGGGCACTTATTTTTTTGCTAAAGCCGATAGTGTGCACCAGGCATTTATCATTGTTATTTTAGTTGGCATGAGTTCTGGCGCATTACCCCTTATGTTTCAGATTAAGAATGTTTTTATTGCATTTGTCGCACCTATTTTATTACCTTTTGCCATTTTTCACGCTACAGGCGATGAAATCATGTACCAGGGCATCAGCTTTCTTGCATTGTTTTATTTCACAGGTATGTATCTTGTGGCAAAACGCGGCGAAAGAAGTATTATTGAATCGATTAAATTACGCTTTGAAAACTATGAGCTAATAAATGAATTAGAGCAGGCAAAATCCCGCTTACTCACTGCTAAAAACAGCCTTGAACAACGCGTTAAAGAAAGAACAGTGGAACTAGAGCGCGTCAATGAAGGTTTTTTTCAACAAAAAGAACTTGCTGAAACCACACTAAAGTCTATTGCTGATGGAATAATAACAACAGATGAATTCGCGATATTACAAAATATGAATGCCTCAGCTGAAAAACTCACCGGTTTTCAGAAAAATGAAGTATCAGGCTTGAAGTTCTCTGAGTGCATTAAAATAGTTGATGAAAATGGCAATGAGATTATTGAAGAAAAAATTCAGGACTCGCTGAATAATTTATGTACAATACATGTCACCTCACAATGCCTGTTATTGTATAAAGATCAATCTTGTGTCGCTGTTAAGGTTTCTATAGCACCTATTTTCAATAGCAGCAGAAATATACTGGGTGTTGTTATTGTGCTTCATAATATAAACAAGGAGCGATTATATCAGCTTCAACTAACACATCAGGCAAATCATGATGCTCTCACAGGCTTGCACAACAGATTTGCATTCGAACAGTACCTCAAGCAACTTCTAAACGAAGAGGGCGCTAAAAACGCTCAGCATGCGGTTATTTATATTGATCTGGATAACTTCAAAATAGTCAATGATTCATGTGGTCATGCGGCAGGTGATGAGCTTTTAAAGCAATTATCTATTATTATGCCCGACAATATACCCTCTAAAGACATGTTGGCCCGATTGGGGGGTGATGAGTTTGGTATTATTATTAAAAACATAAGCTCGGATGAGTCGAAAGAAATATGTGAGCAGCTCCTGACGCAATTGAGAGGTTTTCGTTTTTCATGGCAAACCAACACGTTTAGTGTGGGCGCCAGTATTGGATTATTTGTTTTCACAACTGAGTATCAGACAATAGAAAACATTATGAGCGCTGCTGATATTGCATGTTTTACGGCTAAGGAGCGAGGTCGAAATAGACTTCATACGTATTCACGTGAAGATCAGGAATTAATCTATCGAAAAAATGAGTTAAATTGGGTAAGTAAAATAAATGATGCTATTGAGAATGACCGATTTATTTTATACTCACAACCTATTATTGACAGTAATGCTATAGATGGTGCTGTCAGGCATATAGAGATACTCATAAGAATGCTAGATGACAACAATGAGATATTACCGCCAGGGCATTTTATAGCCGCTGCTGAGCGATATAATATGATGCCACAGGTTGATCGTTGGGTGATAAATAAAGTTTTTGAGTACTTTAATAATAATCCATTAAATATAATGACAGATGATTTTATCATTGCTATCAATTTATCTGGTAATTCACTCGCAGATAAAGAACTTCTCACCTATATTGAAGAAAAACTAAAATCAGCTCAATTACAGGCCAGGCACTTCTGTATAGAAATTACCGAAACCGCTGTGATTTCTAATATGTCGCTGGCTATTCAGTTTATTAAGAAAATGCGGGGTTTAGGCTGCAAATTTGCAATAGATGATTTCGGAAGTGGTCTTTCTTCTTTGGGTTATTTAAAGAATCTTCCTGTTGATTACGTAAAAATTGATGGTTGTTTTGTTAGAGATATGGCCAATGATCCTGTAAATTATGCGATGGTAGAATCTATTCACAAGCTCGTTTCACTCAATGGAAAAATTACTATTGCCGAGTATGTTGAATCTGATGAGATAATTGCGTTACTTAATGATATCGGTATTAAGCATATGCAGGGATATGCATTAGGGAAGCCGGCAAGGCTTATAATGTGATCTTATTCGATCTTTTAGGTTCTGATCCTGGTTCAAAATATTGCAGACGAAAAATTAATTTTCGCCTTAGATCAGTAAGTTAGAAGTGTGTTGAATTTTTTTATAAGTTAAGTATAAATATGTAATAAATAAACTGGAAGCTGCTTGGTACAGCTCAGTTTTTGATCGAACTAAGACTTTGAAATAACGGATTCATTGAGTGATACTGGTATAAAATTTAACAACACTAGACGTAAATAATTTACGTGTTGGTCTAATGTTGCCTATTTTCAGTGAGAAGCTTAGGAATTGACCCTAAATGTTCAATATAATGGTAAGAAACAATAAAACGTTCAAGGAATAGTGATATGTCGCGTATTAAGAAACTTAAAAAATGTGTACAGAATTCCACGCTTGCGGAAAAAACGTGTTGTTAGATGCTTTTAGTCGAACAATTGGCAGGCGTGAAAAAAGAGCCGCACAGAGATCCATGGAAACTGTACTTGCTTTTGGTGCTAAGCGTCTTCCTAATGTGGCGATGGAAGATGAATTTCGATTGTATGCTCGGCTTTGTTTGGCCATTAAAGGGTTTATAAGGTCGGCGCCCGAGAATGTAGATAACCTGAAGAATACGTTTAATACAAATCGTTATGGTGATGTTCTGTTCGCTAAGAAAGAATTTTTAAAATGCAAAATGATTCCATGGTTACTACCACATGAGCATCCACTGGTAATTGATGATGTGGGTGAGGTTAGTCTTAAAACCAATATGCAAGAAGCTGATGTGCATGATTATATTAATAATGCAGTAGTTTTAGCACGAAACGTTATAAAAAATGTTATTTCAAAGCTCGAGGTTTTTGATGTGCAGGTTAGCCCAATTTATTACCAGTGGTTTGGTAATCTTGATACTAAAAATATTGTATTAAATAATTACAAGGATATTCTCGCACGGCTCACCAACCCTGTTGCTATTAAGATTACGTTCACAGATGCAGATGTGTATGGATCGACAATTCCCGGTTCTAATTTTATAGACCTAGGTAAAAGCTTTTATGACGGAAATAGAGTGAATCAAACCAGCCGTATGGCAAGAAACTATGTATTAACACCGGGAAAAATACAGTGGATTGACCGTTATACCGAATTAATGGAAAGCAGTATCTCGTTGGAGATTCTGATGAATGCTTGTAAAGGGGAAGACATAAATGTGGTTGATGCAGTGGAAGCATCTGCAGGTTACCGTATATTGGTGTCATCAGAGAAGCGCAGTAAACAAAAAATTATAGATGATGACTGGAAAATACTCACATCGATTGGTGTAAACAATCTTGTCACAGGGCGGCAGGCTGCAGTGGTGATTCAAGCTGAATCTAACCGCATTAATGGGCAGATAGATCAGCTGGTTGGTGGTGAAAACCCGACCACTGAAAATGAAATCACACCCTATGGTACGATCATTCATGAGCTTTCACATATGGTCTCGAATACTCTGGATCACGGAATTAAAGCCTGCAACGTCAAAACAAGAGGCGATTCTAATGTTATGGACCGATGATTTGTGACCTGCTTGCCAGACGAAATTCTCAGCATGCAATTAGCAATGCAGATAATTACCGATTGTTCGCACAGTGCTTTGGACCGCAATAGTCAAGTAGGTTAAAGGGAGCAGTATTTAGGGGTAGAGTAAAAATCATACGTAAAAATATTTTCAATATAATAGTTTTAACTCTGCTCCCAAATATATTGATGAATATGATCACCCACGATCTATCCATGCGCGTGCCTCATCAATTGTTTTAAATATCTGGCATTCAAATTTCTCGCCTATCATTTGTTCACGATAACTATTAGCTAAAGCAACAAGCTCGGCTTGAGTCACAACAAGTGCTATTTTAAGCTCTTTCTTATAGTCAGATATTAACCTGTCGGTGGACGCATAGATTCTTGTATGAGTAACTTCTATTGAATGCCCCGTTACTTCAGAAAAATCATTGATGACATACTTGATATGACTAAAATTAGAATCTTGATGCAGTTTAATATTTGACTCTAATATTTCATAAGCACTAATTTCACCTATGAATTTTCTATATAGCCCGCTTGTTTCCCAGGTATTTGAATGTGGCATAAAAATATCACAGGTACTATCTCATTTGGAATGCTGTATTTTTCGTAACATAATGACTTATGATTACAAATAGTTCAATACAAACAGATCCGACACCATGTGCTCTGTTAACTGAAGATAAGTTTTGTGTCACCAGAGTTTCTGACCCAGTATTTTCTTACACTCCCTCTTCCAATGCTGGGAGAGGGCTGGGGTAAGGGTTAAGCTTTTTCTTTCCACTATAACGTCTCTTCAGCCTTATCCACAAGCAAATCCGGATGCACCAGATAAACCCCTTTAGCCACTCTAAACACAAACTTGGTATGCGTCATAGTTGTCATTCCCGGCTCCAGGGTTGCAGCGGGCAGGAAGGATGATACGTACTGGGTTTCAATATCGCTGAAGTGGTGTTTGAACTCCTTCAGGGTGACGAAGGTGCCTGCGGGTTTCTGGGTGCCTGGTTTGCCGATTTTTATGGCTTCTATGAAGCGCTATTTTAAAGTTTGCTCTACTGATTTGCTGCTGTGTTCATATGGGGTCATGTTGTACTCTCTGGGTTTAACGTTGCGCGTTGTTTTTTATTGCTATTTGTTGGTTAATAATTGATCAAATTAGATTTGATCACATCAATAGCGCTTACGGATAAATGTTTAAGGAAACCCGGCACTGTGTTGAACCAGTGAGTGCCGAGTCGAGTTACCACGGGCTAAATCGATGTGGGGTTAAACCCTCTGCGGCGATTTAGCTGTTTGAGGCTGGTGTGCTTGACGGGATCAAGCTCAGCCGGAGCATACACATCAGGATCTAGCAGTAATCTTATTTCCTTTACCAGGTATTCCACTTCCCCTGATTTATGTAGATCAGAGTTTCTTACCAGACGACTTCGCTTCTGAATGGGCGCTTCACAATGGACATGGGCTGGCGTAACACAGCGTTCATGTGCTTACGCAGGGTTTCCAAGAGTTCGGCGATGTGAGTGTCAAATAACGGGGAAAAATCGGGTGGAGAAGACTCGGTTGAGAGAGGTGCCGTAGAATGAAAGCGGGTTTTAGCTAAGATTTTGCTTTCGGCAAAGCGGTTTCCTAGCGTACAATTCGATGTAGCCATATTAGCCTCTGATCAGGTTATTGTGGTTAGCTGGCTTGATGTGTTTCCGCACTTCAGGTCAGCGATTTTTTAAGGGGTTTGGTTCAGGTTTTACGCGATAGATTGTTTCCTTTTGTGTTTATACAGAGCTGACCTTAGCAGAGGTTTTGTTTAATTGGCAAAGCTTTTTTTACAGGAATTTTTCCTGTGATTTTACCCGAAAATTCCCGTTTAATAATTGTTTAAGCCGACGGTTTTAAAAACAAAAGAAACCCATACAAAGAAGTGAGTAAGCCCTTATGAAACTTTTCTGGATATTGCTAATACTGGCGTTTTTAGTTGTGATTGGCTCAGCGGGTATGATGAAGTATTTTGATGGCAAGCATGGGGTTAAGAAGAAAGATGAGGGTGAGAAGTAGGGTTGGGCTTTAGAGTTTTCACTCTGACACTAAATTATTGTAATTATTAAAGTAATTTGATTTATAGTTATTTATTTTAACTGGGAAGCAAAGAATATGATAAGAATTGCGCTAATTTGTCTAGCAGTGACCGGCTGTGTGATGCAATCGGAAGTAGTTACGACAAAATCTGATCGAGAGAATATGGGACGTATAGCTGTGGTTTCGATTCTAGAAAAAAATATGCAGTGTAATCATCAGGGTTATTTAGAATATGATATAAGAAAAGCAGGTGATAAAAATCTTAAAGCAATTCGAAATGAACTCTTTAGTCAGAAATTAGTAGATAAATTAAATGGTGAAAACTATTTAGCCAAGGCTATTAGCGATAATAATGTGACATATACCGATAGAAAAGTAGGTGCATCAAGCTGGGAAAATATAAAGATTAACAGTAATGCCATAAAAGATTTTGATAAAATCATGATAATTGATGGGAAATATAATTTTTTGTCGAGCAGTAGAATAGGTGTGTCACCAGGCGTGTTATGGTCAACCGCTACAATTTACTTATATGACATTCAAAGCGGTAAGAAAATAGGATATAAAACCAGAACAATAACTAATAGAAGTAACTCGTTCAGTTGTTTGAAAAATGTAATAATGCCAGATACATTAATATCGAAGGAAATGGAAGAGGCCGGATCGGTTGTGCATAATCAAGTTCTCGAAGTGATTATGGGCTGGAGAACTAGTGAGAGTTTTTTGGGTGGCCCAAGCTCTTGGGATGATCCAAAATCCTGGAAGGAAGATGATTATTAGCATGAATAAATAAAAATTAATAGAGTTCAAATTTTATAAATTAATTGAGGAGATATATATCGAAGAGAGTTAAAACCAGGGAATAACTTTAAATAAAAATTAAAAACAACAAGGAATCATAATGAAAAATATAATTAAAAAAGCACTTATTACAGGACTACTGCTTGGTGGTTTTTCCAGTTCTGCACAGTCAGAAGTTTACGAGCTCGTAGATTTAGGTACTTTAGGTGGTACACGTAGTTTCGCATCCGCTATTAATAATAATGGCGTGGTAGTTGGTACTGCATATGATAGTCAAAATCAAATTCATGCATTTAGCTATGATGGCACATTACAAACATTAACAGCTGAAACGAAACAAGCTTTTGGTATTAATGATAATGACCAGATTGTGGGTAGGCTAACAGGTGGTGCATTTATCTATGAAAATGGCATAATGACTAGAATTGAAGCTGATAGTGCATATGATATTAACAACAACTCTCAGGTAGTTGGCTACGTTAGGTCGTCATCAAACTATGCCTTTTTGTATGAAAACAACGTACTAACTAATTTAGGCATCCTGCCTAATTCGTATAGCTCAAGCGCAAGTGCAATAAATGATAATGGTATTATTGTTGGTAATTCAAGTGGCAGCTCATTTATCTACCAAAATAACCAGCAGACAGCAATTGAGGTGTTAAATGGTGGATTCAATATTACAAATGATATAAACAATAATGATCAAATAGTGGGTTACTACAGAAATCTTGATAATAAATGGGATGCATTTGTGATTACAGATGGCTTGCTATCACTACTTGATTTTAATGATTCAAATACGTTTGCATCTGCTATTAACGACTCAGGTAAAATCGTAGGTTGGTATCAATCTGGATTTTCATCTTTTGATACTAGTGCAATGCTAATTGAAAGTGATGGTAATGTAGTTGACCTTAATTCACTGGAAACTGTAGGTGCAGTGTTTGAGCGTTTAACTAGAGCAAATGATATTAATAATCACGGGCAAATTGTGGGTTCCGGCATTATCAATGGTGAAGAGCACGCTTTCTTACTAACACCTCCTATTGAAGGTTGTGAGAAAGTACATGGTAATACAGGAAAAGAAGGTCAGAAACTGAAAAAAGTGAAAAAATGTAATGGTAATCGTGCATTTTAGCAACAAGTTTCTGATATCTCATAATTAAATAGAAATAGGGTCAGACTCGATTGAATTAATAACTATATAGCAATCGAGTCTGACCCCAAATATAGACCCCAAATAAAATATGTAAATAAGTAAATAGGACGTATATGGATTGATATGCAGGCTTACACAGTAGTATGTATATTTCATGAAATATACTATTTGTGAACTGATTCAAATACCTGTTTCTCAAATCGGCTCAAATTATTAGAGATGCTTTCGTTTCTAGGTTAACGTTGATTTTGTGGTTATTAATTATACAGCGTGGTAAGAGTTATGGTAGACACACTAATATTATTTAGTTTTTTTATTGGTGCAGGTATAGCGTGGCGAAAGTTTGAGCCAATGGATATAACGGCTGATACCTTACAGTCGGTTTTGATATCATTGCTATATAATTTTTTTCTACCTCTGCTTGTCTTATCTACAATGTGGCAGGCCACACTGAATACAAATAGCTGGCGCATATTACTGGTTATGCTGGTAACCAGTGCTGCTGCTATTGCTATTGCCTGGTTTTATTATAAAAGCAGGGGAAGACGTTTATCCGGAGGTGATAAGGGGGCATATATTTTAGCTGCTGCTTTCGGAAGCATACTCATCATTGGCATGCCAATCACGCAGGACTGGGTAGCGCCCTGGACTAAACGTACGGCAGTTTTCTATGAGGCACTTATCTTGATGCCATTGTTGTTTACAGTGGGTATTATGCTCGCAAAGCAGTTTGCTGGCGTCAGTAGAAATGCCGGGATTGGCACAGAGGTTGTAAGAGAGCCCATTATAATTGCAGCGGTGCTTGGCTTGATATTAAACCTGGCGAATGTAAATCAGCCCGGGTTTATTTCAAGCTGGTTAAATCTGTCTATCAAAGCGATTATGCCAATTGGTCTAATGGCAGTAGGTGTTTCATTATACTGGAAGTCTAGCTGGAGCAGGTTGCTTCCAGACTTATTGCCAGTTGCTATAATCCAGCTGATTATAACACCGTTGTTATTATGGGCGATGTTTCACCTGTTCTCGGTTTCAGGGGGGCAAACCTTCCGCTCAATGATATTACAGGCTGCGATGCCTTCAATGTTACTGGGTTTTGTCATCTGTCAACGATACCGACTTGATACAACTGCCTATACGGCTGCTTTCAGCTTTACCGTGTTTATCAGCCTGGTAACTATTCCAGTCTGGTGGATATTGATACAAAAGGGCCTGGTTACGCAATAATTAAACAGAAGTAAAAAGCTAAGGGCAAGGAGTAGCAATA
>Ga0316204_10005387_pt1 | contig 21187 bp, 19 predicted proteins | sample 6monrhotite_MG_2_FD_205661 | JGI IMG/M metagenome (GOLD analysis project Ga0316204, IMG submission 205661) | Microbial mat bacterial communities from mineral coupon in-situ incubated in ocean water Damariscotta River, Maine, United States -... | ecosystem: Environmental > Aquatic > Marine >... | reverse complement strand
GTACGTGGCCTGGTTCTTTTTTATGTTCAGGTTCTATCTGGTGCCGTGGGTGTTGGGCTACGAAGTCATGGGCATGCTGTCCTTCCCGCTGGAAGGTGAGATTGCACGGGCGATCTATGAATTAGGGAACAAATAATCCCCGATCGCCATCAACTCGTATGTGAATTAACAAGACCCTGCAGCAAATCCGCATAGTTGCTAAACGATTTGGTCTTCATGCTGGCAACTTTGCCCTCATCGTCCCATTTGCGAACCTGTACCGCATCCTTGTGATAGGCCAGCAATTCAAACGCCAGCACTTCTTGGTCGCTCATGGGGCCACCCTGAAGCGAGAGCGTATGAACGGACGCGCTGGAAAGTTTGCCAAAATACCTTTCATCCTTGGCGCACAGGTAACGCTTCGCCGCCACATGCAGGCGTACGCATTCGGATACCTGGGCTGGGAAAAAGGGTTTGAGAATATCGCCGCCGGTGGCGTCGTGATGCCGGTCATGGGTGTCATCGGGTGAATAGGTCCCGAACTCACCGCTGAAGTGTCCGATATCGTGGAGCAGCGCCGCCGCAATCAACTCATTACTGGCTCCGTCACGCTCCGCCAGAGTGGCACCTTGCAGCATATGTTCGGCCATGGAAACATTCTCACCCAGGTAGCTTTCGGCGCCGCGCCGCTCGAACATATCGCCAAGGATAGCAACGATTGTTGTTTTATCCGCCGTGGTTTTGATCATGCTGGGGATCCTGTCTTGTGCCACTATTCCATAGAGGCGAGCGTGGAAAGCAGGCCGTCCTTGTCGGCATAACAGCCTTGTAACCAACGGGTTCCTGTCCCTGAAAAGGCCTTGCGGGCATGCAGGACACGGGTGTTATCAACGATAAACAATTCCCCGGGGGCTAATTTGAAAGTTACTTCCATATCCGTGTCTTCAACGATTGTTGAAAAACGCCGATAGGCCGCGTAATAGGCTTCCATGTGCACAAAGGGAATATGGGAAAACGGAGCGGCGGATCGATTGTTGAAACTGATCGCCGTTAATTCGCCATCGCCAGTTAGCCCGATCATTGGTTTGCGGGCGCGCAGGCAAACTTTGTCTGATCCTGCGTATTCAAAATCTGCAAGGTATCGCGACAGGATATGGAAGGCGTCCGGGTCTTCTGATTTCAGGCGCCGCGCCACATGGAAACCATCCACCACGATGGACTGGCCGCCATCGACAGAATTTTCCAGGCAGGATAAAAGTTGCAGCGTCGGCACCGGATCGCGATAAGGGTTGTCGGTATGGGCCTGTAAGCCAAGATTGGTATAGGCCAGGTTGTTCGGGTTAACTTCCGATCGAACTTCAAACCAACGCCCGTAATTGGTCTCGCGCACAAAGCCAAACAGTTCTGCGACCCGGCAAAGTGCCCCGGGTTCGCTCGGAATGCCACGCAGAATCGATACGCCATAGTTCCTGACGCCTTGCAGCCAATTTCTTAAGTCCGAACGCGAGGTGGAAATTTCGGACCAGTTTCCTGTCGGCATTTGATCCTGCAAGCCCGCCCCCCAAGTTGTTACAGCAGGATCAAGCCAGCCGGTTTCTTGCTGGTCAGGCAGGTCGTAGGCATGGGTCTTCAGCCAATGGCCGGGAAACTCCATATCCTTCATTTCCGGTGCGACGGTCAGGCAAAGTGTGCCATCAGGTGAAATAGCGGCTTTGGTGATCGTGATGCCATCAGGAAGATCAAGCAGGGTAATCAGGCGTTGTCCGTTGGTGGGGCTACGGGTCGTATCGTCCAGGCAGTTATCGCGAAGCCACAGGGCGTGAAAACGGGCGCGCTTTCCGTCACCCCATATAACTTCCAGCGTCTTCCCATCCTTGGATATATCAACAGACGTCAGATACAATGGCCATCCTTGCTCTAGCAGAGACACATACCCGCAGGGCGGTACACGCTTATCTTGAACGCGCTGCGCCGCGCCGCGCGCCGCCCAGATTTTTGCCGCTGCCCGTTGCTCCGGGGCCGGATATGGAATTAGCGCGTGGATCAAATCGTCCCGCCGGGACACCTTGGGCAGCCTGATCGGCACCATCTACCCGCTTTTTGATCTTCTGCATTGCTTTCGCCTTTGCCCGTTCGCGAGCCTTGGCTTTCGTCATGTCCTCATCGCCTTTCCAAAAACAGGTTCCAGGTCGCTTTGGAAAGCAATATTTCCAAGGGTCCTGCAAACCGATTCTGATTGTAGTCAATTCTTCCAGGCATTGAAACGCTTCCATCTTCGTCAACAGCACATATCGGCATATGGGGCTATCCCGCGCCGGGGCGTGGCGCGCGTTCATGGCCCAGGTCCGGCTCCTGACATTGTTGCAGAATCCAGTCGCGGGTTTGATCGCGAAGTTTGATGGCGGGACCAAAGCCAGTCCCTATTGGTAGGACCGATGGGCCAACAACGACGGTGATTATGCCCCGCCGGGGGAAAAATTGATCTCCGCGCAGCACGGAACGGGTCCCACGAATGGCTAACGGAACGATGGGCATATCTGTTGCCGTAGCCGTTTCAAAGGCTCCCATGCGAAAGGGTAGAAGGCCCGTCATCCGTGTGAAGGTCCCTTCGGCAAAAAACATCAGCGATCTCCCGGCACGGCCGGTTTTTGTGACGCTGCGAGCGGCCTCGACCCCTTTTGTGGTGTCGAACCGTTCGACATACAGGGTATCGAAGCGGTTAAGCAGGGTTCGAAGGAAGAAACTGCCCTGTAATTCGCTCTTGACGACGAAGCGCGTTCGCGCCGGCAGCAGCGCCATCATGACCAGGGCATCGATATAGCTCTGGTGATTGCTGACATATATGCAGGGGGTGCCCGTCGGCGGCAGGTTTTCTTTGTCGCGCAAGGTCATGGGAATACCGCATAGGCGCATCAGAACCTTGATCGTGTTTTGCGCCAGTGCCCAGCGCCAACGTTCAAACGGCAAGATCATCACAAGTGCCCATACGGCCAGTGCTGATGAGCCAAACAGGATCAGGCACCAGGCGGCATAAAGGGCCGATACGACCGTTGCCCGGGTGCGTCGAATTTGTGGCAATACAGCGCCCAGGGCCAGGCGTGATACCTGTACCCACAGGGCGCGCTTGGCTTTGCCGATTTCGCCATTTTCATAGATCTGGCGGCTGGCGGTGCGGCGGATCTTGCCGCTGGATGTCTTGGGCACCGTGTTGGGAGGGGCGAGCACAACATCGTCGGGTGGACTGCCGGTCAGGTCGGTGACGACGGCGGATATCTGCGTTCGTTGTTCGGTCTGGATTTGCGGATCGCGTTTACGGGTTTCGGCCAGCACAACTAGCCGTTCGGTGCCTGAATCTTCACCCTTACTGCCAAATACCGCGACATTACCGTCGCGGATACCATCGATTTTTCCAACTTCCTGTTCAATTTCCTGGGGGTAAATATTACGCCCGGCGCGTATGATGATGTCCTTGCTGCGACCGGTAATATAAATATCGCCTTCGGCAAAATACCCCATGTCGCCGGATGCCAGCCAGTCACCGTGGAACATTTCCCGGTTTTTGCCGGCCGCGTGCAGGTATCCACTGGTCGACGAAGGCCCGCGAAACTGGATATGTCCTTCGTGGCGGTCGGGCAGTTCCAGGTCGGCGCCATCGACGACCCTGATCTGATGCCCCGGAAGGGGGCGCCCGCACGCGGGAAACCGCAATGCCGTAGGATCAAGTGTGTCAACGGTTTTGGCACGGCCGTCGATCATAAGTGCGGTACGCTCGATGCTGTCGATCAAGGGGGGCCGATGCAGTGGCGGAAAGGCTAGTCCGACCGAATTCTCAGCCAATCCATATACCGGAAACATGGTTTCCGGTTTGAAACCATTAGGGGCGAAGCGTTCTATGAAGCGATCCATGGTGTCCGGGCTGACGGCCTCGGCACCGTTCAGGGCCAAACGCCAGGAGCTTAGGTCCAAGCCTTCCGTTTGCTCTTCACTCAGCCGTTTTACACACAGCTCGTACGCAAAATTTGGGGCCGCCGATATGGTGCCGCCATAGCGATGCATGGCCGTCAGCCAGCGCCCGGGGCGGGCAATGAATGCCAAAGGTGACATAACCACCAGATGGGCCGCGTAGTACAGGCTGCCCAGCCATGCTCCGATCAGGCCCATGTCGTGGTACAGCGGCAGCCAGCTTACGAACACATCTTTTGGTGTCGCCTCCAACATGGTACCCATGGCGCGTATGTTGGCCAGCAGGTTGGCGTGGGTCAGCACCACCCCCTTGGGCGCGCCGGTACTTCCGGACGTATATTGCAGCAATGCCACATCGTCGGGTTTCAACATCGGTGGGCGTAATTCGGTGGCCGTGTCGATGCAAATTTCATCTGGCGTCACGACATGGCGCAGGCTGGCCACCTGATGGCGCAACAGTTTTGAAAACATCACAGCTTCGGGCATGGTGATCATGATCCCGATATGGCAGTTATCGGCAATGGCGACATGGCGCAGCAGATGTTCTTCCAGCTGGCTGACCCGTCCAGGCGGATAGACCGGTACGGGCACGCCGCCCGCCAACAAGGTTCCCATAAAACTATAAAAATAGTCCCGACCACTGGGCAGCATGATCATCACGGATTCGCCTGGATTCAGGCCAAGCTCTTGTAGTCCTTTGGCGACCTTGGCGGCGCCTTTGGCCAGGTCGCCATAGGTGATGATCTCGCCGTCGTCGTCATCGCTGTAAAGCCTGATATGGGGGCGGTCTGGATGCGCAGCGACATGCCAGTCAAGGACGTCGATAAGCGAAGCCGCGCTGTGAGGGGCTGCCTCGGCCTCGCCAAGGGACAGGGATTCTGCGGTGGCAGGCAAAGGCTGTGTCGTCCGAGCGTTCGCCCCACCGCGTGCCCCAACGATAGCGCGCAGCAATTCACGGGGTGTTTCGGCATTCATCAAGACCTGTTCGGCGAGTGTCAGGTTGAAGCCCTGTTCGAGCCTGACCAGAAGTTCGACCCGACCCAGGCTATCGAAACCCAGGTCGCGATCCAGAATGCTGTCCAATGTTACCGGGCCAGGAGCAATGTGACGGGGGTTTAGTTCAATCGCCAGAGCATGAACGGTTTTAAGCAGTTGTTCCGTGATGCTGGTGACGGAACCGTCACTGTTCTGGTTCGTGTCCATGCTGGGATCCCTCGTGCGATTCTACCCCCCCAACAATAGCAATATATTGATAAAATGTATGATAGATGATTGGTCAATGAAGAAATCAGACGAGATGAAGGCGAAGGAAAAGACTTGGCGAATTGCCATGGAATAGATTGGCAATGGGGCGGGGTAACGGCACAATCAGGTGTGACGAGGGTATCTTTACTGGGGTATCGGTTTCGTTCATTTTTGAAATAGAGGAGGCTTATATGAGCGCGTTTTTAGTCGTTGATACCAAAATTGAAGATCCGGAAGGCTATGAAGCCTACAAGACCTTGGCCAAACCGATAGCTGAGTCATATGGCGGTGTGTATCGCGCCCGCGGCGGCGAACTGGAAACCGTCGAAGGGGACTTATGGCGGCCAACTCGTATGGTGATCATAGAATTCCCTGATATGGAAAAAGCTCGCGCCTTCTTCAATTCGGAAGAATACCAGCCGGTAAAGGCTCTTCGTCATGCCAGCGCCAAGTGCACCCTTGCACTCATTGATGGCTTTTAGGTCGGCTCGCTGGGATGGCTTGTCCATCTGAATAGCGAAGGCTTTTCTCGTCGCCCGGTGGAGCATTATCGTTGACTTCCCCTGACACCAAATCCGATTCCTCGCGCAGGTTTCGCCAAATTGTCTGGCCGTTCGCCGTGGCGGAAACCATTGTCTGGGCTTCGTTCTTTTATTCATTTCCGGCACTGTTGCCGGAATGGGAACGATCCATGGGGTGGTCGCGTACGGAACTTTCGGCGGCGTTCTCTGCGGCCCTTGTCGTTTCTGCCCTGTTGGCACCCAGCGTTGGTCACCTGATTGACCGGGGCCTGTCCCGGATTGTGTTCACCGGCAGTGCCGTGTTGGGCGCTGTCATGCTCGTATTGTTGTCTCAAGCAACCGAACTTTGGCAATTTTTCGTGGTCTGGATCGGGTTGGGGATGGCCATGTCCGGTGCCTTATACGAAGCGTGCTTCGCTATTGTTACCCGGTCCATGGGTGAAAACAGCAAACGGGCCATCACCCTGATCACCTTGGTTGCCGGCTTTGCCGGAACCGTGTCTTTTCCCATGGCCCATGGTTTCATCGGATTGATCGGTTGGCGCGGTGCCGTTTTGGTGTTCGCAGCAGGGGTTCTGGTCATCGCAGCTCCCCTGCTGTGGTATGGTAGCTTTCACGCTGAGCGGCATTTCAAGGATAACGCCGATCCTCATGTCGATAACCCTGTGCGTGTCGGGCAGGTCCTTAGATCCCCCACCTTTTGGTTGCTGGCTCTGGCTTTTGCCGCTATCGCCATCGAGCACGGCGGCATAATCACTCACATGTTGTTGATTATGGAAGACAGAGGTGTGCATCAGGATGCCGCCGTCCTGGCCGCGGCGATGATCGGCCCCATGCAGGTGGCCGGTCGATTGGCGATGATGGCGGCGGAACGACATGCTTCAACATTTGGCATCGCCATTGGTTGTTTCTTGGCCATAGCTGCGGCAGCGGTTTGTTTGTTGTTTGCCGGTGGTTCCGTTGGGTTGATCGCCGCGTTTGTGATATTGCATGGGGCAGGGTACGGCGTTACCAGTATCGTCCGGCCGGTTATCACCGCTGAATTTTTGGGGCGACAGGGTTTCGGCGTTATTTCAGGAATGATCGCACTGCCGTTTATGTTTGGATACGCCGTAGCCCCGACATTGACGGCCCTGGCTTGGGAAACCGGCGGATATGATCTGGTCATTGGCCTGGCGATCAGCATTACTATTTTTGGTGTGATGGCATTCATGGCGGCAAAAAGAACGTCGGTGCGAGAGGAATTTACAAATGACGGATGATGTGGTCGATCCTGTGACCCGACAACTAATGGCCTGGACCGACGAGGGGCATGCCACGGCGCTGGCCACAGTGGTCGACACCTGGGGCTCCTCGCCCTGCCCGGTGGGCAGCAAAATGGCGGTCAATGGCAAAGCCGCCTTTGTCGGCAGTGTATCGGGCGGTTGTATCGAGACTTCGGTGATCTCTGAATCTTTGGAAATCATAAAAGACGGTGGCTTTGAAGTGCTCTCTTACGGTGTTTCTGATGAACAGGGTGCTGCGGCGGGTCTGGCGTGCGGTGGGAATATTCGGGTTCTGGTGGAACCGGTCGACGAACGGCTACTTGCGGTATTATCCGGTGCCCGCCCGGTGGTCAGGATTGTCGATTTGAACGATTCGAGCTGGACTGTGCTTGGGCAAGCAGACACCGAATTGGATGGCGATGTTATGGACGCAGCAACGGGGGCGCTGGCCTCAGGTCGGGCGGGCCATATGGTCGATGGCGACCGTGAATACCTGATTGATCCTATTGTCGACAGTTACCGGATGTTGATCATTGGTGCCGTCGCCATTGCCCAAGTGTTGGCACCCATGGCGCAGGCGGCTGGTTTTGATGTGACGATCATTGACCCCAGACCCAAATTTGCCACCCGGGCTCGTTTCCCCGATTGCCGACTGGTGCAAACCTGGCCTGATAAGGCCATGGCGGACTTGCGCCCTGATCGTCGCTGCGCGATCGTCACGTTGACCCATGATGCTGCCCCCGATGATATGGCCCTGGACATGGCGCTTAAATCCGATGCGTTTTACATTGGTGCGCTGGGTAGTCGCAGAACCCACGCCAGTCGTTGCCAGAGATTGATCGAAAAGGGTTGGAGTGAGGAAGACCTGGGCATAATTCATGCGCCAATCGGGCTTGATATCAACGCCGCGACCCCAGCTGAAATTGCTGTCGCCATTCTGGCCCAGGTAATAGCTGAAAAGAATGCGTCCTAAGGTTTGGCTTTAGATGTGCTTTGGAAGATAGCGCGCCACCAGGGCGAAGTCCTGGTCGATTTCTTTTTGAGTGTATCCCGCCATCATGTCCCTTAATGCCGTTTTCTTGCTAATGAACGGGGCGGGGTGCTGATAGCACACCGCCAACAGGGCGAGGTCAATGTCTTTACCCTTGGCGAAATTAGTTAACAGGCGGGCGACGTGTTCACCTTGCTTGACGATCTGATACAGGCCCGCGCTCTGTTTTTGCAAACCTTTGACGCTCCGGGCAAACATATCCATCAATAGTTTGTTGTCGGCTTCTTCGGGAGGCAGCCAGCTATTGGAGTCGGTGGTGATTTCGGCCCACACCTTGGCCGCAGCCTTGTTTCTTTTTTTAATGGCGGTGACGGCTTCTTTCCATTCCTCGGGTGTCTTTTCGCGTTTCCAGGCCGGGACTTTCTTTTCCTTCTTCAGGGAAAATCCGCTCAACAAACCTTTTTTGGGCGTGCCCTTTGGCTTCGGTGGCAGTGGCGTTTGCTGGGTTTTCTCTTTCCATGCGTCTTGCCATTTTTCCCACAAAACCTGCCGACCATTTCGGCTTTCCAGGTAATTGGTCAAAAACGTACGACGCTGGTCTTGCGGTTGTTCCAGAATCATTTTCACCAGTCCGCGAGAGGATTCCAGGATGCCTGGGACTATGTGATGCCGGACGATGCTTTCAAAATGCCGTGAAAAGTCTTCCGACAATACAAAGGGCAGGCAGTCATCTGGTTCTCGTGCTTGTTCGATTGGTGCGTATAGTGCCCTGAAACGTTCATTCAGGGCGGTGCAGAAAACATGAGAGAACACCTCGATCGTATCATCGGCGGGGGCAGGGGAGGATTCGGCAACCGGACCTGCGAGACCTGGCATGGACGGCGGGGTTTTAGACTGTCGTTTTTCCGTGTCGCCTGCCTTGTCATGGGTAACTACAGGATTGTTGTCAGTTTGCTCAGGCGTTTGCCGGCACTGCGCAACGTATTTTGCGGCTTTGCGTTGGCGATGCTGTTTGATGTCTCGTAGTAATACGATGACCCGCTTTTTGCTGAAGGACACGTCCACGTTGTCGCCATCCTCGATCGGCAATAATTCCTTCAGGGCGGCATGATAGGCGGCACGAAACGGTCCGTCATTTTGTCGAGTAAACAGCTTGTCGATGATTAACCCGGTGCATTGTCGAAGACCATTTACGGATTGTGCCTGCTTGACCAGGGAGACGAAACCGCTTTCGGGTGATTCAAAAACGGTTTCCCAATCGGTTTCATCAACAGGAGAAGGATGACGGTCGGGCTGGGTTGCCTGGATCATGGAAAATTGTCTTTTGTCTGGAGTGACGCGGGAAAAAGAAGCACTTATCAATCTTGATATGAAGTTGATTAAACGGATGATCACGTTTGTGCTGTGACGGCGGTCACTTGCCCCATAAAAAAAATCATACGGAACCCGGAAATATGACCGGCGATCAATCCGAACCGGTAGAACGGAGCAACTTGTATAAGATAATACCGCCGGTGGCGATGGCCACCGGGTAGATCAGGTAGCGTTGGCCGAAGGTTTTATGAGATTCCAGCTGTGCGGCCTGAACACCCGTTATTCTTGCTTCTCCCTGTCGGTAAAAGGCCGATAGTAGTGTTGCTGTTTGCACGATACGGGGGTCTGCGAAGGGCTTTTCTTTGTCGATCAGGGCGATGTTGTCAAAGGCGGCCGCGGCGGTTTTGCCATGCAGGGAATTTGCCCATGCGATGCGTTCGGAAAAATACCCGGCGAAGTTGGCCCCAGCGGCGTCACCGTTCATTTCATAGGCCTGTGATAACGCAGCCCAACCGGGCTGATGGGCCGGCCACAGGGAAAGCCCGGATTCCAGTGAGCGAATGGCATCGCCGTGGTTGCCGCTCTTTACTGCGACCTGGGCCGCGTTTATGGCGACGACGGCCTGATTGAAATCGAAATGTCGGGGCGGTTCGGCAACCGTTGGCGACCTAGGATCCCCGTTCCCGGCGCAACCGGCCAGCATCAGGGCGGTCAGGACAAGCGTGGCAAATTTGTTCATCTGGAAATCCTACCGTACTTGGCGGGATTATTCATCCTTGAAAGCAAGCGATACCGAATTGATGCAATAACGAAGTCCGGTTGGCTTCGGCCCATCGTCAAAAACATGCCCCAGATGGGAATCGCAGCGCGAACAGGTGACCTCTGTGCGGATCATGCCGTGACCGGCATCCATATGTTCGTCGATGTTTTCTCCGTCGATAGCCCGAGAGAAGCTGGGCCAGCCGCAGCCGGCGTCGAACTTGCTCGTCGATTCGAACAATTCCTGACCACAGCACACACACAGGTAGGTGCCGCTTGCGTTGGCGCTGTTATATCTGCCGCTAAAGGGGCGCTCCGTCGCTTTTTCGCGGCAGACGGCGAATTGTTCCTGGGTCAATTGGCTTATCCATTCATCTTTGGTTTTGCTGATTTTGTCGCTCATGGACTTTCTCCGTTCAACAGGATTCGGGCCGGTTCATCAAAACCAAGCGCGTAGGTGGCGTTGATGTCAAAGACGGGGCGCTTGATCAAGGCGGGATGAGCCGTCATCAGGGCGACAGCTTTCACCTGATCAAGGTCTTGTTTGTCCGCTTCGTTTAATCCGCGCCAGGTTGTGCCCCGGCGATTGAGTAATTTTTCCCAGCCAAGGGTCGCGGCCCAGGTGTTCACAGTGGTGGTATCCAGGCCATCTGAGCGGACATCATGAAATTGGTGCGCAAGGCCCTGTTCCGTGAGCCATTTGCGTGCCTTGCGGCAGGTGTCGCAGTTTTTCAAGCCATAGACCGTAATCATGTGTTCTTTCGTTTTTTCCGGGGTGGCGCCAGGTCGGCAAAGTTGTTAAAACCGTTCCAATCTTGACTCACCTGCGAACGTCGATCAACGGAGATCTTTTCCCATGCTTGCCCTTGTTTCACCCGCCAAGAAACTGGATTTCAGTGATGTCGCGGTCGACCTGCCGCATAGCCAGCCGAAATTCATGGAACAAACAGAAGAACTGATCAGTTCTGCGCGTGCATTAAGCCGTTCCGAACTGCAGCAGATGATGAACCTGAGCGACAAACTTACGGATCTGAATTACGCCCGGTTCAAGGATTTTACGACCCCCTTCACCAAGGCCAATGCTCGTCAAGCGGCATTGGTTTTCAATGGCGATACCTATGTTGGCCTGGATGCCAAAACCCTGAGTGCCAAAGACTTTGCCTTTGCCCAGGATCATTTACGCATTCTGTCCGGCCTTTATGGCGCATTGCGACCGTTGGACCTTATACAGCCCTACCGGTTGGAAATGGGGCGTCGTTTGAAGACATCTCGGGGCTCAGACCTTTATGAGTTTTGGGGAGATGAATTGGCGGGTGCGATCGATGAACAGGTTGCCAACGACACCGAGCCCGTGGTCATCAATCTGGCTTCGAACGAATATTTCAAGGCGGTGCGCCCCAAACAGTTGAAAAGCCGGGTCATTACTCCGGTATTCAAAGAGGTGAAAGATGGCGAGGCCAAGGTGCTTGGTATGTTTGCCAAAAAGGCGCGCGGTATGATGGCGCGGTACATCGTTGTCAACCGTCTGGAGCACTCGGAAGACCTTAAAAAGTTCACCGATGGCGGCTACATCTGGCAATCTCACCTTTCAGACGATGATGCTTGGGTGTTTACCCGTCAACGCTGATATGACGCTTTAGAATATCTCTTACTGTTTGACATTATTTTCCTCTTTTGAAACCGGTTAACGGTATTCCGTTTTCAATGGGAACTGGCAATCAAAAATCGCCTCCTTTTAAATAAGCCGATCGTAAAAGAATATGGAAAAATTGCCTCTTCAAAACCTGGAAGATCGAATTGAACACGCCGAACGAATTTCCCATATTTGTATTTGGGAATCTGACCCGGCGTTTCACTTTTGGAGTTTTGCGTCTTCAAATACCGAGAATTTACTTGGTATATCAGTGGACAGACTGCTCGGTGACTTCTCGATATACTTAAAACACATTCACCCGGATGACCTCGAACGGGTTGAAAATGTTTATGCCCAAGTCAGCATTACGCAACAGGCGTACGAAATTGAATACCGGTTTCAGCGATCGGATGGACGGGCAATCACATTGCATGAGTATGGTGAGCCAATCAGGGACGATGATGACACTTTGATCGGATTCCGGGGCACTTCCCAAGACATAACACAGCTTCGAAATGCACAAAAAGAAGCTCAGCAGAACCTTGCCCGATTTAATTACGCAGAAGAAATAGCCTCTATGTCCCATTGGGAAGCGGATGCAGCTTTTGAAATTCAAACATACGTTTCGGATAACACCGTCGATCTGTATGGGGTTTCCAGAGAAAGCCTGATTGGCGTTTTTTCGCAGTTTACCGACCGTCTGCACCCGGATGACAAGGAACCTGTTGGCCTTTTATATGATTCGATTCGTGCAGACCCCAGATTCTACCAGTTGGAATACCGGTATATTCGCAACGACGGTCGGATGATGTATGTCAGAGAAACGGGCAAGCCGATCTGGAGTGAAGGTGGCGTGGTCCTTGGTTATCGCGGGACAACCCAGGATATATCAGGTTTCAAATTGGCCTCTCTTGAATTGGAAAAGAGCAACGCTTATGCCGGGGCCATCGTCGAAACAGCGCTCGACGCAATCATTACAATCGACAGCAAAGGCATTATTGAAACGGTCAATTCAGCGACTGAAAAAATGTTTGGTTATTCAGATGGTGAACTCATCGGCAGCAACATCAGAATGTTAATGCCCGCCCATGATGCCGGTCACCATGACAGTTATATCACCAACTATCTGCAAACTGGTGAGGCGAAAATAATCGGGATCGGCCGGGAAATCGTGGGGAAACGAAAGGACGGTCAGGAATTTCCGCTAAATCTGTCGATCAGTGAGATACAGTTTGGCAGTAAGCGATCTTTCGCCGGTATTGTTTATGACATCACCGAACGCAAAAACAACGAGCGGAAATTGCTTGAAGCCTTAAGCCGTGCCGAGGATGCAAACCGTGCCAAGACAGAATTTTTGTCATCCATGAGCCATGAGCTAAGGACGCCGCTAAACGCGATCATCGGTTTTTCAGCAACCATCAATGGAGAAGTCTTTGGCCCCATCGGCAACCCTAAATACGTGGAATACGTTGCTGACATCAATGCTTCGGGAACCCACCTGTTGGAATTGATCAATGATGTCCTGGACGTTTCAGCCATCGAGTCAGGAAAACTTGAATTGAGCGAAGAACTTGTCAGTCTTCGCCTGGCAACAGACACAGCAATGCGATTGGTTCGAGAGCGCGCCGAAGTCGCCAAGTTAGCGCTGTCCAACAAGATTGATATGGATATTCCTCATATCGTCGCCGATTCTCGCAGAATTCAGCAAATCTTGCTCAATTTGCTTTCCAATGCCGTCAAGTTCACTCCCAAGGGGGGAGAGGTGGATGTTTCGGCATCGCTGGAAAGTGATGGTGCGGTGATTTTGCGGGTAAGTGATACGGGGATTGGTATGGATGTTCAGGGACTGGCCAAGGCGATGATGAAGTTCGGCCAGGTTGATAGTGGACTGGCCAGAAAGCACGAAGGTACGGGCCTTGGGCTTCCTTTAACCGAACGGCTTGTCGAATTGCATGATGGAATTTTCAATATTGATAGCCAGCCTGGCGAGGGAACGGTCGTTTCTGCCAAGTTTCCGGCTAAGCGCGTGCGCGGTCATTGAGCCTTGGTTGCTATGCGTCTGGCGCGGGTTTCGCGGTACCACACGTAAAGACCACTGGTAACGACGACACTGGCCCCGGCAAGGGTCCAGGAGCTGGGCACGTCGCCAAATACAAGTAATCCCCAAATAATAGCGCCAAGCACCTGCGAATAGGTGAAGGGTGCCAGCATTGAGGCTTCGGCGGAATGGAATGCCTTGACCAGCATGAAGTGACCGATTGCGCCGGCCGTTCCCATGGTGGCCATCATTCCCCATTGAGTGAGGGTTAGGGGGTGCCAGTGAAAGGGGATGATCACGCTTAGGACCAGAGCACCCACGGCGGTTGAATAGAACGTCGTCGAGGCAGGATTGTCTTTCGTTCGAATAATCCGTGTCATCATCATATATACGGCCAACTGGCAAGCCGTCGCCAAGGGTAGCAGGGCGGCCCAGCCAAGCACGCCGGAACCGGGGCGGGCAACCAGCAACACGCCGATAAATCCAAAGAAAACGGCAGCCCAACGACGGGGGCCCACATGTTCACCCAGCACTAGACCGGACAGCGCCGTGACAAGGACCGGGGCCAGAAACTGAATGGCAGAGGCGTCGGCCAATTGCATTTTGGTGATCGCCACATACATGGTGCAGGTCGCGCCGAACAAGGCTCCGGCGCGGATCAATTGCAGGCCTGGCCTACGGGCGCGCAAAAAATCAAAAGACCTGGTTGTTCCGGCGTAAATCGTGAAGGTCAGCGCCGTATGGATGAAATACCGACCCCACAAGATCATCAGCACTGAAACTTCCAGAGACAAATATTTGGCCGTGGCATCCATGCCCGACAGCACCAAGCCAGTGACAAGGATCAGGACAATGGCAAGGGCCGGCGAGCTATCGGTACGCAAAATGAGGAAGCTTTAAGAATTGTCGCGGATGAATGTTGCAATGCGGGGCTGAATTTCGGTCTTCCAGCGACGGCCGTTGAAAACACCGTAATGCCCGACATTTTTTTGCACATACATCACCTTGCGCTCTTTGGTAAGGCCAGGGCACAGGTCGTGGGCGGCACTGGTTTGGCCAACACCGCAGATATCGTCTTTTTCACCCTCGACGGTCATCAGCGCGGTTTTCTTGATTTTCGCCGGTTCGACGAGAACGCTGCGGTGATACATTTCGCCTCGTGGCAGGGAATGTTCCTTGAAGATCGTTTCGATGGTTTGCAAATAGAATTCCGCAGGCAAGTCCATCACGGCCAGGTATTCGTCATAGAATTCCCGGTGTTGGTCGGCTGAATCGCCATCACCATCGACCAAATGATTATACAAATCCATGTGGGACTCGATGTGGCGGTCCAGGTTCATGGTCATGAATCCCGATAGCTGGACAAAGCCCGGATAGACCTTGCGCATGGCGCCAGGCAGGGGGAATGGCACGCGGGAAATAACGGCATGTTCGAACCAGGACAGCGGCTTCCCTTCGGCGTGTTTATTGACTTCGGTCGGGTTGATGCGGGTATCGATCGGGCCGCCCATGAGGACCATCGAGCGCGGCTGGTCGGGGTCATTTTCGGCTGCCATCAGCGATACTGCGGCCAGCAAAGAAGCCGTTGGCTGACATACGGCGATGACATGAACATCGGGACCAAGGAAGCGGATAAAGTCTATGAGTGTGTCGATGTGGTCATCCAGCGTGAATGCGCCTTGGGACAGGGGAATGTCGCGGGCGTCGTGCCAATCTGTCATGTAGACATCGTGTTCGGGTAACATGGCGCGAACAGTCCCCCGCAAAAGGGTCGCATAGTGGCCCGACAGGGGGGCGACCATTAATACCTTGGGCGTTTTGCCTGCGCTTTTGGCGGCCAGTTTTTCTTTGCGAAAATGGATCAGGTCGCAAAACGGTGTGCTCAGTTGGGTTTCAATAGAAATTGGAACTGTCTTGCCGTTAACTTCGGTATCGGCAATATCCCAGTCGGGCCTGTCATACCGCTTGGTAATTCTGTCAAAGACCTCGCACGCCGCTGCCATAGACTTGCCAAATGGTGTGTACGACATGGGGTTCAGGGGGCTGGAATAGATCTCCTGCCCGGCCTGGCTCAACTTTTTCAACGGCGCCAGTGCGGCATGAGTGATTTCATGAGCGTGGTAGAGCATTCAGGGTCCTTAGGTCGAATCTGTTCGCACCTGCGATTTCGCACCTGCGAAGAGAATACCCTGTGATGCTGTTTAGAACAACAAGCAAGTGTTGAGCTTAAGTGTCAGTCGAAGCTTTATCGCGTAGCCATTCGCAGAGCTCGAAGGCGATTTCACGTCGCTCGCCAACTTCTGAAACCTGCATTTCGCCCAGTCTTCCGGCAACATCTTCGACTAATTGACGGTATTGCTGGCTCATACCGGATTCGACCATAAGCTCGGTCGACAATCGATGAATTTCATCCAGCAAATCTTGTTTTGACGACATCACGTCGCTGCTATGGACCCGTTCCATGGGGTTTTCGCGGATCATATCCAGGCGATCCATTTCGGGATCCGTCAGGTTGAGTGATGGTGCCAGGCATTTGACCTTTTCCAGCTCTACCTGCCCTTCGAAGGTGGCAACTCCGGCTCTAGCCAGTCGTTTGCTTAGATCAGAGCGCGAAACTCCGATCATACGGGCGGCTTTCGATACTCCTATCATTTGGCTCATGGAGTGCTCCTTTGTGATTGCACCTAACGATAGGCGACTTCCTTACACAGTTTTACAAAACTGCGTTTGGATATCCGGTCGGCAAAAGCCGGCTCGGCAGTCCGTTCGATGATCGCCTGATATAAAGCCGGGGCTTGTTCGACCAGTTCCGATACGGCCCAGGGGAACTGCTCGAAAGAGTCCACGGCCATGGCGAGATCAGCGCGGATCTGTTCGTCCAAATTATCCTGCAGGTGTTCTTCAAAGTCCAGCCCTACTGAAATTGTGGTGATTCTGTCGGAAATCACCAGCAGGGCAGCTTTCGACCAGCAATCGGCCGAAATCTTGGCATCGAATCGTTCCAGCAGCTCTTCGCTTTCGGGGGGAAGGGCGAACAGGATGTCGAACTTGTCGGTGACGCCGGTCGCATAAAGCGCGAAGACCTGGGCCAGCACCGGGTGCAAATTCGTTGCGGCGCATTCGTTGTTTCCAGGACAGGTATCGCACGATCGCATATATATCTCCGGGGAATGGGTCATAAGAACATTGTCATTGGAAATGGGGAATGCAACAGTTCCGCATAATATTTCTCAAGGAATTCAATCCATGTCCGAAGCGATGCTCTATTTTGATCAGGCTGAGTTTGCAGAACGTATTAAATCTACCCGCGGCGTCATGGCTGACCAGGGGGTTGATCTGCTGATCGTTACTGACCCATCCAACATGGCCTGGTTGACAGGCTACGACGGTTGGTCGTTTTACGTCCATCAATGTGTCCTCTTGCCGCTGAATGACGACCCGGTCTGGTACGGTCGGGGCATCGATGCCAATGGTGCCAAACGCACAACCTGGTTAAACCACGACGATATCATCTCTTATCCTGATCATTATGTGCAATCCACGGAACGCCATCCCATGGATTTTTTGTCTGATTTCATCGCCGGGCGTGGTTGGGGCAAGAGCAATATCGGCGTCGAGATGGATAACTACTATTTCAGTGCTGCCGCCTACGCATCGCTGGTCAAGAATCTGCCAAATGTCACCTTCAAGGATACGACCGGCCTGGTTAATTGGCGTCGGGCCATCAAATCGGTCACGGAAATCGACTATATGCGTAAAGCCGGGCGGATTGTTGATGCCATGCATGCCCGAATATTTGAAATGATTGAGCCGGGTTTGAAAAAGAACGAATTGGCTGCTGAAATTTATCGTACCGGTATTAACGGGGTCGATGGTTTCGGTGGGGATTATCCGGCCATTGTGCCGCTGTTGCCGTCTGGGGAAGATGCTTCGGCCTCGCACCTGACCTGGAACGATTTGCCAATGAAATCCGGCGAAGGAACTTTTTTTGAAATCGCTGGCGTCTATCGGCGCTATCACTGCCCATTGTCACGCACGATCTTCCTTGGCAAGCCACCGCAGGTATTTCTCGATGCCGAAAAGGCCGTTTTGGAAGGCCTGGAAGCCGGGCTTGAACAGGCTAAACCCGGCAATGCTTGCGAGGACATCGCCGCAGCTTTTTTTGCGGTATTGAAAAAACACGGCATTATCAAGGACAACCGTACGGGATATTCCATCGGTCTCAGCTATCCCCCGGATTGGGGCGAACGCACCATGAGCCTGCGCACCGGCGACAAAACGGTATTGCAGGAAAACATGACCCTGCATTTCATGCCTGGCCTGTGGATGGATACATGGGGAATGGAAATCACCGAAAGCATCGTCATTACACCTGGCGGTGCGCAATGCCTGTCGAACAGTCCGCGCAAACTGATGATCAAGGACTGAACGACCATGCCCAATGCCATGCGAACTTGGGCTGTGGTGGCTCCGGGTGTTTTTGTGCTGCTGTGGAGCACCGGGTTCGTCGGTGCTCGCATGGGCCTTCCTTACGCTGAACCCTTCACGTTCCTGGCTCATCGTTTCGTTATTCTGACTGTGGTGTTGTCCGCGATAGCCTTGCTGTGGCGGGCACCCTGGCCGAAAACGTTGCGCGAGGCAGGGCACATCGCCATCGTCGGCTTGTTGATCCACGGCAGTTATCTGGGCGGTGTATTTTGGGCTATTTCGCACGGCGTACATGCGGCTGTGGCGGCGTTGATTGTCGGTGTGCAACCGGTGCTGACGGCGATTGCCGCCGGGCCGTATCTGGGCGAAAAAATCAGCCTGCGTCAGTGGAGCGGGCTTTTGATCGGGTTTTGCGGCGTCGCCCTGGTGGTCGGTGATGATATCGGCCGGGGCGGCAGTTCGGCTGTTGGTGTCCTGGCCTGCATTGTCTCGCTAACCGGCATTACTCTGGGCACGCTTTATCAGAAACGTCACGCTCAGGGCATGGACTTGCGCAGTGGGTCGGCCATTCAGTTCGCCGCCGCGTCGGTGCCCATCGTTGTGTTGTCGCTGGTTTTCGAAGAAGGTCACATTGAATGGACAGGAGAGTTCATTTTTGCCTTGGGCTGGCTGATCGTGGTGTTGTCCCTTGGTGCCATGACTCTGCTTTATATGCTGATCCGCCAGGGCGCAGCATCGAAGGTCGCCAGTCTGTTTTATCTGGTGCCGCCAGTGGTGGCGCTGGAAGCCTGGATTTTGTTTGATGAAACCTTGAAACCTGGCGATATCATCGGCATGGCCGCCGCCATGATCGCCGTTGCGCTGGTTTTACATACGGGGAAGAAAGATCAAAATTCGTCTTCAAGTTAGGCAAATGGATAATTAGCGCTCACAAAAAGTTTACTTAGAACCGAATGATAAATATGAAATTGCCTTCGAATCACCACATTTCAACTTCCTAATATAATTGTTCGCTAAAATGCGCCGCCCCAAAGAAGCATGAGTAGAAAATTTTCATGAGACAATTGCAAAAGAAATGGCGAGGAACATTGGCAGGCGCCGTTATCGTCGTTTTGCTGTCGCCTTTCTTCATATCAATTTCTCATGCCGCCATGGGCAATCATGATCTTGACGGAGCGCTGCTTGCTGCGGCCGTTCCTGTTGAGATAAGCTCAGCGGACAGCAACAGTTCATCTCATGCAACGGCGCATAAATCAGCTCAACCCACCTGTGAGTCTTGTTCTTTCCCTTCCATTTCGTTGATGCAAAACTATACCGAAGTAAGAAGCGATTTACCTGTTCCGCAGGTCCTGACTCCGCTTGCTTCTCATTCCCTTCCTTATCGGCCCCCCAGAGGCTGATAACCGGCGCGACTGAATAACTGAAGGCGAATATTTCGCCTTTTCACGCTCGCGTATATGCTGTGCGCATATTCACCAGTAATACAATTTTTTTAACGCTCCAGACTGTGCCACACAAGCAACCGTGTCGCCGGGATCATGCGGAGCAACAAGTGGAGTCATTTAACAATGATCACGATCAACAAATTCGCCAAGACCGTCGCCGTTTCCATGTTTTCCATGTCGGTAGTTTTAGGAACAACACAAGCTTGGGCCGCTGGCACGCATGGCGGAGGCCACGACGAGAAATCAGCTATCGGTACACCGGGCAAAGTCGCCGATGCGGTCCGTACCGTCGAAATCAAAATGTTCGATAACTACTATGAACCTGAAAATATATCTGTGAGCGAAGGTGAGACGATTCGATTTGTCATCAAGAATGTCGGAGAATTGGTCCACGAGTTCAGTATCGGCACAGCCGCCATGCATGCCGCTCATGAAAAAGAAATGACGATGATGATTGAACACGGCGCCCTGGAAATTGACAAGATCAATCATGGAATGATGAAGATGGACATGGGCGGCGGCAAGACCATGGAACACAACGACCCCAACAGCATTTTGCTGGAACCTGGAAAGTCCGGCGAAGTGATCTGGAAGTTTGGTAAAGCAAGCGCGATAGAGTTCGCCTGCAATGTTCCGGGTCATTATGACGCCGGCATGACGGGTCCCGTTCGGTTCAAATAATCATCTGGCGCTCCGTATTGGAATTGCGCCTCGTATGCCTTGCATAAGGAATTGATATGAAAAATCTGTTTTCACAGATCGGAATCGGCTGCGCGTTTGCCGCGCTGGCTATAATAATGACGCCACTGGAATCTCGTGCCGGGGTGTACGACCTGACGGTCGATAACGTCACCATTGACACCGGCGAATTCAAGAAACAAGGCATCGGGTATAACGGGGCATCCCCCGGCCCGGTGCTGCGCTTCAAGGAAGGCGAAGAGGTCACCATCAACGTTACAAACAACCTGGATGTTTCGACATCCATTCACTGGCATGGGTTGATTTTACCCTTTCAGCAAGACGGTGTGCCGAAGATCAGTTTTGATGGCATCAAGCCGGGTGAAACATTCACCTACAAGTTCCCCATCATCCAGTCGGGAACCTACTGGTTTCACAGTCATACCGGGTTCCAGGAACCCGATGGGGCATACGGGGCCATCGTGATCCTGCCAAAAAAACGCGAACCGTTTCGATATGACCGCGATTACGTTGTGCAGTTGACGGACAAACATCCGCATTCTGGCGACCGCATCATGCGTAACTTGAAAACCATGCCGGATTATTACAACCGACAGCAACAAACCCTGGGCGATTTCTTCGGTGATGCCGCCAAAAATGGCCTGGTCGCGACAATCAGTGATCGCAAGGCCTGGGGCAGTATGCGGATGATGCCTGCCGATGTTGAAGACCTGCAGGGATTTACACCCCTGATCAACGGCAAAGGGCCAAGTCAGAATTGGACCGGTTTGTTCAAGCCCGGAGAACGGGTTCGTTTGCGTTTCATTAACTCCTCGGCGATGACCTATTTTGACATCCGTATTCCCGGGTTGAAGATGACCGTCGTCAACGCCGACGGCAACAATGTCCAGCCGGTTAAAGTTGACGA
>Ga0316204_10005385_pt1 | contig 21193 bp, 13 predicted proteins | sample 6monrhotite_MG_2_FD_205661 | JGI IMG/M metagenome (GOLD analysis project Ga0316204, IMG submission 205661) | Microbial mat bacterial communities from mineral coupon in-situ incubated in ocean water Damariscotta River, Maine, United States -... | ecosystem: Environmental > Aquatic > Marine >... | reverse complement strand
AAATATAAAGAATATTTTTGATAATATTCCGACTTGCTTCCATTGTTTGGCTTTTAAAACAGGTAGAGTTAACGCTATCAATAAACCAATTAAAAATAAGCAATTTAAGACAAATGTAACTATCAGAGCTTGCTCGTAACCAATAAACGGAGAAATTCTTGCTAACAACCATGTAATCACCAGTACTAATAAAGGCAATCCATGAATGGTTTGTATATCTGTCCAGTTTTTAACCGCGGTGAGTAAAAAGCCCGCTACTACTCCCATGGCATATCCAAAGATCATTTCGTGCGAATGCCACTGCATCGCAGTCATCATCTGTGAAGGGAAATTCCAGCCATGTGAGTAAAATAAACTCCATAAAACTATAAATAACATTGAAAAAATGCCTGACATTAAAAAAAATGGTCTAAACCCCAAATTGAATAAAACCATTTTTTGGCTGGAAGCCATTATAAAAGTCCTTTAACTACGCTAATTGGAAATACACTTAATTGTATTTTTTATTACAAGAATACGATAACCGTATACAAACCATAAATTAATGACATTTATCATTTTTTACTAAGAAAATTCAAATAATCAGTATTTAAAATGATTTCCTGTAGTTCAAACTAGTCATGTTATAATCCATGTCCTACATATCTCAAAACTGGTTACCATGTGTTAGACACAAGCTTTACAACCCTGCCCTTATCACCTGAATTTTTAGCTAATCTTGACTCGCTAAATTATAAAGTAATGACTGATATTCAGGTACAAAGCCTACCTTTAGTACTTAATGGTAAAGATATACGAGCACAAGCAAAAACTGGAAGTGGTAAGACAGCCGCTTTTGGCATCGGGTTATTACATAAACTTGATGTCAAAACATACCAGACCCAATCATTAATACTGTGTCCTACTCGTGAGTTAGCTGATCAGGTGAGTAAAGAAATCCGCCGTTTAGGCAGATCCACCCAAAACACTAAAATTGTGACATTATGTGGCGGTACTCCCATGCATCCACAACTCAATTCTTTAGATCGTCAGCCACATATTGTCGTTGGTACACCAGGGCGAATATTAAAACACCTTAAAAAAGGCTCTTTAAATCTTAGTAATCTAAAAACATTAATACTGGATGAAGCAGACCGAATGCTTGATATGGGTTTTTATGATGACATCATGTCAATCATAAAAAAAGCTCCTAACAAGCGACAAACGTTACTATTCTCAGCTACATTCTCTGATGAAATAAAAACTATTAGTGATGAGGTACAAAAAGACCCCGTTGATATTAGTGTGGGATTGACTCACGATAACGAGATGTTGCAACAAGTTTTCTATGAAGTTAATAGAAACAATAAACTTGAAACACTCATCTCACTATTAAAACACTACCATCCTGAATCCAGTGTTATTTTTTGTAATCGAAAGCAACAATGTAAAGACTTAGCTCAAGCTTTACAAAACGAAGGTTTACATGCACTCGCCTTACATGGTGATTTAGAACAAAAAGAACGTAACCAAGTATTGACGCAGTTTTCAAATAAAAGCAGTTCAATCTTAATAGCAACTGATGTGGCGGCTAGAGGGTTGGATATTAAAGATCTACAAGCCGTTATTAACTTCGAGCTGTCACCAGATGCTGAAATACATATCCACCGCATTGGGCGCACAGGTCGAGCCGGAAACAAAGGTCTAGCCGTTAGTTTATTTACAGCTTCGGATAGTTTCAGAATAGATGCAATTGAAGACTACCAAGGGCAACCTGTTACAATCGGAGATCTATCAACGTTAAAAGACCAGAAAAACTTCAGCCTTATTCCCCCCATGGTCTCCCTACTCATAACCGCTGGACGTAAAAATAAGATACGCCCTGGTGACATTCTTGGTGCATTAACAGCCAATGCTGACCTGTCTGGCAAACAAATTGGTAAAATAGATATTTTTGATACCTTGTCTTATGTTGCTGTCGAGCGTTCGGCCGCTAACGCCGCGGAAAAAATTCTACTGAATGGAAAGATAAAAGGCAGAAAATACAAAGTACACATGTTATAGCTGCTCACCTTATACAAACACCATAGAAAACCTTTTTTAGGTTTTGCGTTAAAACCCTATAAAGACACACCAAAATAGTAGACTTAATTATAGAAACCTGTATTATTTGCATCCGCAAGATAAGGGGGGGTAAGCGACGACACTCCTCCTCAGGCGACAATAATTTACCAAATTTAAGGATGAATATTCATGAACAATAGCTCACACAAACTTAAACTGGCATTAACATCAACCATGTCAGCATTATTTACTTTAGTCATTATCGTAGTATTAGAAACCACAAGAACAGGCTTACCCGTTTCAATATTAGGTTAATCTCTCCCTAAGGCTAGTAAATACATTTAACAGCAGGACAACGCTTTACTAATATCCTACTGATTTCAATAAAGAAATATAAAAATACCGGCTAAAACCGAGTTACTATATAAAAAATGCTCCAGTTGGCATACACGTATAAGCCAAAATATTAGGTTTTGCATTATGCTTAACCTCTCTACCTCATAGTGCTTGTCTAAAAGTCTAGGTAATGGCTCGTCACTTAATACTAGTAATAATCTTTCACCTCTCGAGAGAGATAGATCATTTCATTGCTATCATAACTGGTTTACTAGTTAAGCTATTTTTATAAAAAATAACTCATTTAATCGCTTGTTGAGAAAATATTTTAATATATAAAAACAATTGGCATTTCTTTATACTGTTCAGTCTCTATATAAGTGATTAGCTAGTAAAATCCATGCAGTTACATACTGATATTATCGCACCTGTAATTCTAGGCACTACTGGCATACTGTTTTTCGCCGTATTGGGGCGATTTACTGCTCGTCGCTTTAATCAGCCCTCGGTCTTAGGTGAATTATTGATAGGTATACTCATTGGTACATTGGGTTACTTGTTTAGTATCGACTTTATTCAGATTTTACGTGAAGGACCGGTCGTTTTTGATATTCTAGGCAAAGTTTTTGCTGGTGAATCATTAGCCGTTGCTGCCAACTCGCTTATAGATGAAAACTACAGTCACACATTGCTCGCTATTCTTTCAGGCCCACATGGTCAGGACTACTTCAAGGTTGCTCAGGCTGTCGATATATTCTCACGTTATGGCGTGATATTTATGCTATTCCTGATTGGTCTGGAAACTAGCCTTAAAGATTTACGTAAAGTCGGACGAGATTCTTTGTTAGTTGCCTTCATTGGTGTTGCTGCACCATTCGCACTGGGTCTTATATTAACACTCATCTTGTTACCGGAAATCGAACTGCAAGTAGACCTGTTCATTGCCGCTATTTTAGTCGCCACAAGTGTTGGTATAACAGCCAGGGTATTACAAGATATTGGCCAGCTACAATCACGTACCGCACGTGTCATTGTAGGGGCTGCTGTGATCGATGATGTACTAGGTTTAATAATGCTGGCCATCGTTACCGGCATTATCGTTTCGGGAAGCGTGAATCTTCTGGAGATATCATCGATTATCTTGCTGTCAGGGTTGTTTTTTTCAGTCGCTTTTTATTTCGGGCCATTCTTTCTAAAAAAGATCATCTGCCTTGTACGACACCTTGATATTGTTGAGGCCAAAATATTTATTTCATTTTTGTTTGTAATGACACTGGCATGGATAGCCAACCTCATAGGCCTTGCCACTATAATAGGAGCCTTCACGGCAGGCGTGATCCTCCACGATGGTTATTTCCAACACTGGGGTAATTCCGCCGAACATCGCCTATCAATAAAAGATCTCGTCGCCCCATTAGAAACTATTCTGGTACCAATCTTTTTTGTTCTCATGGGTATTCAGGTCAAACTGGAAACATTAATCGATCCAGATGTGATTCTGATAGCTCTATTACTCACAATAATAGCCATAGTGGGTAAAGTTGTCTCTGGTCTAGGAGCGCGACGTGGTAGCAATCGACTCGCTATTGGCATAGGCATGATGCCGCGTGGCGAAGTTGGTTTAATCTTTGCTTCTTTAGGTAAAAGCCTTGGTGTTATCAGTGACAGCTTGTTTTCATCGGTCGTTATTATGGTTATTGTAACCACATTGATAACACCCCCACTGCTCAAGTATGCCTTGCTACGTTGTGAGAATAGTGAAGATTGTAGTAACGACTAATGAAAAGATGGCAAAATTTTATGTTAGGTGTTGGATCATTAGCTGAGCGCTTGGTTTTTCCCACACAATGATGCCAGAATTAATAAAATCTCAGCATAAAAAATAATAAACGTTTGAAATAAATAGGATAAATGGTGCCCAGGGCCGGAATCGAACCGGCACGGTGTTGCCACCGAGGGATTTTAAGTCCCTTGCGTCTACCAATTTCGCCACCTGGGCAGATGACATTCTTACTACTTTCAGCCCTTTTTACGCTTGATATCTGTCGTTTTGCAACGATTGTCTACCACAACGCCACCTGAGCTAATTTACATAGTTAATATGGAGGCGGAACCCGGAGTCGAACCGAGGTCCACGGATTTGCAATCCGCTGCATAGCCACTCTGCCATTCCGCCATATATTACTACTTTATTATAGTTCCCTCATATTAAAAAAGCCCCGGCCAAACGACCGAGGCTCATTCAAATAATTTGGAGCGGGAAACGAGATTCGAACTCGCGACCCCAACCTTGGCAAGGTTGTGCTCTACCAGCTGAGCTATTCCCGCAGCATCCTCGAAGGAAGAGCTATTGTAATGTTTGAGACGCAAGTGTCAAGAAAATATGGCTATTTTTCAGCATTATCCTTAATAACTGGCCATGCTCCACGTATATATGTGTACATTGACCACAAGGTTAACAGTGCAGCTACATATAGCAAAAACAGGCCTATCTCAACCACAGGGAGAAAACCCCATAGAGGATCACGGTGTATCATAAACGGCAGGGCAATTAATTGAGCGGTTGTCTTCACTTTTCCGATATAAGAGACAGAAACCACTCCACTTTCACCTAATTCAGCCATCCATTCACGTAATGCCGAGATCGTGATTTCCCGGCCAACAATAATTACAGCTGGAATTGCTAATACAATACCAGGTAGCGAAGTGGGATTTCGATCAACCAACAAAACAAGAACCACAACTACCATTAATTTATCAGCAACAGGGTCTAAAAAGGCACCAAATTGTGTCCCTTGCTTAAAACGACGTGCTAAATACCCATCTAGCCAATCGGTTATCGCTGCTGCTACAAACAACCAGGTACAGACGAAACTAGACCACTCTACTGGCAAGTAATAGATCAATATAAAGATAGGAATCACGACGATTCGTGACAATGTCAGTAATATAGGTGTATTTAGTTTCATTAAATTATTCTAACTATTGTCAGCATGAAAGGCATCATAGATTTTCTGTGCTAATTGACGGCTAATCCCCGTCACACAGGCTAGATCTTCCACCCCTGCCTTTTCGATTTCCTGTAACCCACCAAACTGCTTGATGAGAATTTGTCTTCTTTTCGGCCCCATTCCGGGTATTGTTTCTAACACCGATGTTTTTCTTTTTTTTGCTCGCCGTTGTCGATGACCCGTTATCGCAAAACGATGAGCCTCATCTCGTATTTGCTGTAAAATATGCAATGCTGGTGAGTTATCAGGCAGTATAATGGGCTCAGCCTTTGACGACAAGAACAAGCTCTCTAAGCCTGGCTTCCTACCCTCTCCTTTAGCAATACCCAATACACTAACCCCTTCTACCTGTAATTCGATCAACACTTCTTCTGCTTGCTTTAGTTGACCTCTGCCGCCATCAATAATCAACAAATCGGGTAGCTTACCCTCACCTTTTTTGAGCCGTGTATAACGGCGAGTTAATGCCTGTTGCATCGCTGCGTAATCATCTCCAGGGGTGATATTTTCGATGTTAAAGCGGCGATAATCCGATTTTAGCGGGCCATTTGAGTCAAACACTACGCAGGAAGCAACTGTCGCCTCGCCACTTGTATGACTAATATCAAAGCATTCCATTCTAGCTGGCGATTGATCGAGGCTTAACGCATGTTGAAGCGCCTCTAAACGTTTTAATACACCTTGTTGGCTTGCCATTCGAGACTGAAGTGAATTTTTTGCGTTTTGGATAGCCATTTCAATCCAACGTTTACGCTCTGAACGCACATTAGTTTTAATTGAACATTTGTGGCCACATACATTAAATAAAGCTTCTTCTTGTACTGCAGTATTATCTATCGAATGGCTAAGCAAAATTTCTTCAGGAACATCTTTATCAAGATAGTATTGAGGTAAAAAGCTTTCAAGAATTTTTTCTTCTTTATATTGATCGGGCATTTTAGGGTAAAAAGCTTTATTTCCCAGATTTCTTCCTTGCCTGATAAAGAAAACTTGAATACAAGCAGCCCCACCTTCTGTATAACAGGCAACAACATCCAGATTACCCCTTTCACCTTCAACATATTGCTTTTCTTGCATTTTTTTAAGGCTTCTTATCTGATCGCGATAGATAGCAGCTTGTTCGAAATCATGGCTATCAGAGGCTGACTCCATCTGTGTAATCAACTCATCAGCAATTTCAGAACTTTTCCCTTCAAGAAACAATACGGCATGTCTTACATCACGCATATAGTGATCATGATTAATAAGACCAACGCATGGAGCAGTACAACGTTTAATTTGATATTGCAAGCATGGGCGAGAACGGTTTTTATAGAAACTATCTTCACATTGTCTTACAGGGAATACCTTTTGCAGTAAATTTAAGCTATCACGAACTGCACCTGAATTTGGATAAGGCCCAAAATAACGTCCGGGTAGCCTTCTTGCACCACGATGGAATGATAAGCGTGGAAATTCATCTTCACTTGATAAATATACATACGGATAACCCTTGTCATCACGTAATAAAATATTATAACGAGGGTAATGCTCTTTAATTAAATTATTTTCTAATATAAGCGCTTCGGCTTCTGTATGTGTAATAGTAACTTCAATATTGTTTATCTGATTTACCAAGGCCATCGTTTTATTGTTTTGACCTGATTTTCGAAAATAACTAGTTACCCTCTTTTTAAGATTCTTGGCTTTACCAACGTAAATAACACAACCCTGTGCATTCATCATACGATAAACACCTGGTTTATGAGTTAATGTTTTTAAAAATGATGCTGAATCAAATGAAGGTAAAGAAGTCGACATTTTATTATTATATGTCGTTTGAGATAACTATCAACAAATACACTCACTAAAACATATTGAATGTTACGTTAATTAGTTATCGCATAACTATCAGACTTTTATAATTTAAAAAGTGATTACATTCTACTAAATTTAACTTCCTTATTTGCACTATCAGTACATGTAACAACATTTTTGCCTTTGGCAATCTTACACTTTAAGACAGTTTTAGTTTTTTCCCAGCCTACTTGCTCTTTAGGTAATGGTGCATCAGGATCATCAAGATCAGCTCCCATTACATATGTGTAATTTCTTCTAAACGAAATTGTAAACGATTTACCCTTGAAATTAGCTATTTCTGATTCAGTTGTATAAACCAATTCGGCAATTTTAGTGGTTTTTTCTATCTTGTCAGATACACACACAACTGAATTATTTTTCATATTCAATTTACATTTATTGACTGTAGATGGTAGTACCTCGGCATTTTTTGCGCCTGACCCCTGCCATTTATTCTTCATAAGTGCGTTCATTGATGAGGCGTAGACAATAGTAGATGACATTGCAAGACTGAATGTAATAACTGCTATTGAAGAAACACGTTTAAATAGTCTATTTATATTCATTACTTATTATTCCAAATTAAGTTAATAACACGCTAAATCCAGTCAAACAAATGACTTAACCTATTAATCGGCCTGATATTTTCAAACTTTAACCAATTGTAAGGAATTGTTAAATTTCCTTTATAATCAGTCATATAATCACTTAAAAATTATCTAGGTGATCAATAATAAAAAAATATCGAATAATTCCTCAAGGTTTTAACTAACAATCCGCTATGTTGTTAAATCTTATAAATAAAAAGCAAGTAACTTTAATACGAATAAATAAGGAATTATTGCGATGAAAACTCTATTTTTGCCTGCTATGAAATTCATGGATAGATTCAGTTATAAAGTAAAATTTTCTATCGTAGTGACAATATTTTTAATAGTACTAATTTTCCTAAGTAATATTGTAGTCTCGGATATCAATAACAATATTACAAAAATTGACAAGCAATCAATCGGACTTAAATACCAAATCCCATCACGTAATCTGATAGAAGCTCTTGCTGCACATAGAGAGATAAGTCACGCTATTATCAACGGTGATAAATCATTAGAGAGTGATGTCAGCCAGAAAAGAGTGTCCATTAATAATTACCTGAATGACCTTAAGCAAATTAATGAACAATATTCATCAATCATTAAGACGGAATCAACTTTTTCGAGCCTTATTAATCACTGGGGTAAGATTCCATCTAACTTCGATAAAATAAGTGATAAAGATAATCAAAAATTACATGCATCTGTCGTAGAAGCGGCTTTCGACTACATAAATCAAGTTAGTGAAAACTCTGGTATGGCTCAAGATGCTCAACTTGATACCTTTTTCATGAAAGATATTATCGTTCAACATATACCTCATATCAGCGATAGTATTTCTGAGTCACAATGGAATGCAGTTAGTGTAATTAAAGATGAAGGGTTTTCACCACAAACCTGGAGCTTGCTTTCAAAACAAGTTGATCGATTAAAAGTAATAGAAAAGGAATTACATAAAAGCCTAAGTTCGGTCAATAAAAACAATCCTGATGTGGCAATAGCGTTAAAACCTCAAATTGAATCAACTAAATCATCTGTTACTTCGCTCATTAAATTATTAAATAATGACATGTTGGATGCCGAAGACTTAAAGGTGAAAAAAACAGATCTAATGCAAATAGGGAAAGGTGCGCTTGACAGTATTAATGAATTACATGGCAGCATGATACCCGTCATGAATAATCTCTATAACGAAAGAATTTCCATATATAATACTGCTCTGTTAACAGATATTGCCATTATTGTTATTTCATTGTTAATAGTAGTCTACCTTTTTGTTGGTTTTTACATGTCGGTACAGGAAGCTATTAGTAAACTCGCACTTGCAACTGACAAACTATCTGAAGGTGACCTTACTGCGCGTGTTTCACTTAATTGCCGTGATGAAATGAGTGAGATAGCTAAAGCATTCAATAATATGGCTGAAAAATTCAACAGCCTTGTTGGTGAAGTAATGAGTTCGACTTTACAAGTGGGAACAGCAGCAGAAAAAATGTCGACTATTACTGTCCAAACTGCTGAAGGTGTCAATCAACAACAAAGAGATATTGAGCAGGTAGCTGCTGCTATTAATGAGATGAGCGCAACAGTTCAGGAAGTATCTAATAACGCACGATCAGCAGCCGAAGCGGCACATGATGCAAACGAGCATAGTAACAATGGCAGAAATATTGTGTCAGAAACCGTTACGGTAATGAATCATCTGGCCAATGAAGTAGAAAGCGCCGCTACCGTTATTCAGGAATTAGAAAAAGAAAGTGAAAGCATCGGTTCAGTATTAGATGTAATCAAAGGTATTGCAGAACAAACTAATCTCTTGGCATTGAATGCTGCGATTGAAGCTGCACGTGCGGGCGAACAAGGCCGAGGTTTCGCTGTTGTTGCTGATGAAGTGCGTACACTAGCACAACGCACTCAGGAATCGACTAGTGAAATTGAAACCATGATTTCCAGATTGCAATCATCTGCCGGCAATGCTGTTACAACCATGGAGCGTGGCCGAGATAGTACTCGTAACGGTGTAGAGAAAGCAGACGATGCAGGTAAAGCATTAGCCAGCATTACAGAGGCAGTGAATGCCATTAATGATATTAATGCTCAAATCGCTAGTGCATCCGCAGAACAAAGCTCTGTTGCAGAGGAAATAAATCGCAGTATTACGCAAATTAATCAAGTTGCCGAACAGACTTCTGATGCCTCTCAACAAAACCATGTTGCGAGTGGCGAACTAACACAACTATCTAATTCACTTCAAAACCTGGTATCAGCGTTTAAAGTGTCATAAACAGCTACAGTTTAAAAAGTGATTTCAATAAAAAAATCAAGATAATAAAGATTTCGCTTTTTTAAACACGTTATGAAACATGGGCTCTGTTAATCGCTTTGTCTGCGTGTTGTAACGGCTGCAATGATAAGAGTCCAATAAAATTAACTTACCAATTTGATGTTCATTCTCATGTCCGAACTTATACGCGGATAATTTCTCACCTAACGCTCGTAATACTGCATTATGAGCCAACGTACCTAGTGCAAGGATCACTGAACCTTTTTTCAAAGTACTGATTTCTGAGCTTAAGAAGTGATTACACGTATTCACTTCACTACCAATAGGTTTATTTTGTGGGGGCAAACATTTAACGGCATTGGTTATTCGACAATCAATCAACTTCAATCCATCATTGATAGAAACCGCTTCTGGCTGTGTAGAAAAACCAAACTTATACAATGTTTCGTACAATAAAATACCGGCATGATCGCCTGTGAAAGGTCTGCCCGTCGCATTGGCACCATGCATACCTGGGGCTAGACCCACGACTAACAATCGGGCGTTCTTATCACCAAATGGTGCAACAGGTTTATTATGATAATCCGGATATTTCTGATTTAATTCAGAAAGAAACGACGACAACCGTGAACATTGTTGACAATCAATATCAAAAATCTCTTTCTGGTTCATTTATATCAATGACCTCGACCTCACGAGTAATTAAATCGATCTTACGTATCTCGTGTTCATTGGTATTGGCAATCCATAAAGAATTACCACTCAATGAAATCCCGCTTGGTTCATTTAAGCCTTCGCCTGCATCAAGTGTAGTTATTCCATTTAACTTTAAATCTATAAGTTTAATTTTACTATTGTAAGTATCAGCGATATATAACAACGCATTATTCGCATCGTGACAAATTGATAATGGGTGTTGTAACAACGCGTTGGACAAGCCACCATTCTCATCACCAAAAACAAATAACCCTTTTCCTAACAACGTTGACACTTGTCCATCAGGAAGCCGTATTTTTCTTACGGACGAGGATTCAGCATCTATTACATAAATACATTGATCGCCTGCAGTCATCCCAGATGGTTGAGCAAATGCAGCAACATCCGTCCTGCCATCAATAAGATCTTCTTGACCTGTACCCGTGAACACTTGTAATAGATTCTCAGTTAAATCCATTTTCCATATCTGATGGACGCCGGTCATCGATATATAAAGCTCGCCCTTATGGTAACTCAAATCCCAGGGAGAATTGAGTTGTACATTTAATGGGTCAGAAAAATATCGTTCTTTATATCGCCCAATTTTCCCGTCACCGGCTATCGTTAATACTTCCTCACTAGTAACATTTATACGTCGTATTGAATGATTGCCCGTATCTGCAACATATAAAAAGTCATTAATTAATAATAGCCCCTGAGGGTTATTAAAAGCCGAATTACGGCCAAATCCATCAAGTAATCCAGCGCCACCTGAACCAAAAACGCGCGTTACACGACCATAATGATTAACTTCAAGAACACGATTGTGTCCACTATCACTAACATAAAAATGAGACATGGTTGCGCATACCTGTCCCGGAAAACTTAAGATATTAACCGGCTCACGGTTTGGCCTTATTGGCACATGTACTAAACTGACTATGTCTTTTTGTTCGGCAACTTCTATGTATTGTTTTACCAACGCATCCAATTGTCGTCTCCTACCCTCGCCACGCAAACTACCAATTACATATCCTTCAGCATCTATAAAAACAAAAGAGGGCCAGGCCTTTATTCCATACTTTGTCCACACGCGTTTAATTGCATCGTGTGCCACAGGATGTTTTATGTGATAACGATTCACAGCTTTAACAACACTGTCCACGTCTTTATCTCGTGGGAATTTTGGTGAATGAATACTAATAACAACTAGGTTATCTCTGTATTTGCTTTCAAGGTACTGCATGTCTTCTAATACATGAGAACAGTTAATACAGCCTGCTGTCCAAAAATTCAGCAAGACAATTTTACCTCTAAGGTCCGCTAACCTTAAAGGAGCATCTGTATTAATCCACTGTAGGGTTCCAGGTAATGCAGGAGCTGTTATTCTCGTATCAGTCATTTATCATCCTATGAAAATGGCTTTAAAAGAACACTAATTAGATTCAAGCGCTCAAACCACTTTCAATCATGCCATGCAAAATTGCCAGACGTGTTAACTCCACGTCATTATCCACATCCAGCTTTTCGAACAATCGATGTCTATAGGTACTGATTGTTTTAGGGCTGAGACAAAGTTTGTCAGAGATCTCTTGAGAATTTTGCCCTTGCGTAATCATCAGCATAACTTGCATCTCACGTTGTGATAAAGAATCAAAAGGTGACTTATTGGCACCAGGCATCATCGACAACGCTATTTTTTGCGCAATGTTATTGCCTATATACCTATCACCCTTACTCACAGCATAGATAGCGTTAATTATCTCTTCCTGACCACAATCTTTGGTTAGATAGCCTGCTGCACCCGCTTCTAATAAACGCGTAGGAAAAGGCTCACCAGCATGTACTGTCACTACAATGACCCTAAGACCAGGATCAATTTGTATTAGTTTACGGGTTGCTTCAAGCCCACCTATCCCAGGCATATTAACGTCCATCAGAATAACATCGACTTTCTCTTTTCGTACTTTATCAATGGCAGTTTCACCGCAATCAGCTTCATCGACCACATTTATGTCATCAACATCGTCCAATAGGCGTTTAATACCTGCTCGAACAAGCTCGTGGTCATCTACCAGCATAACCTTGATCATTTATCCCCCTAGCCTTTTCTAAATAGTTATTATTATTTTTTTAGTAAAGGCACATTCTATCTGAATTAGAACCAATTAAAACCTATATTGCCAAACATTTATTTTTACTAACTTGCAGTAAAAAATATCAGAAATTACGCTTAATTTTTAACAAGGAAAAAATAGGATGAGGTTGAAGCTTAAGAATCAATGAGCAATCCAGTCTTCTGAAAAACATTATGGATTAATGGCATTATAAATACTATAATTATTTATTAATACAGTAAGTTATATAACTATTCTATAAAAAACCTTAAGAGCTCTCCTGTCTGTCATTTTATGGTTTTAGCATCTATCCTTTAATGTTCTCTCAAAAAATACAGCCCGTATAAAAAGACAATAATCTTGAGTCATAATTTCTTTTATGGCTATTTCCCAACTCGAAAAAAAACTAGCGCATTATCTAAGCGTATTTTCTGTTCAACATCACCAGGTAACTGACTCATCCATTTTCTATGAAATGAATTGAGTTTTGAATAATGCGTCCAGCCCTCATCAGGCTCATACCAACGATAGGTCTGCTGTGCATTCCAAACAGGGTCAGTTCCGGTCATAAATCGGCTTGGGTACTTGATAAATAACGCTTTCCAGTCGTCTGGAAGCTCATGATCAACATTTGTAAAATTACCATAATGCCACGGGTCACGTGCAGACAACTCAACCCAAACATTTGGGCATTTGTTCATTAACGGTTCAATTTGTTCTGGAAACAGAATCCCACCTGCATGAGCCCACAAAAAACGAACTTTGTCATGTTGCTGGCATATCGGCAACAGATATTCGTATTTAGATGTATCAGTATGAACTAACACAGGCACATCAAACTCAGCTGCCAGTTTAAATAACCCTTGAACAACCTTATTATCACGTCTTGGGCCCATACCCGGTATAAGATGCATTTCACCTATACCCTTATATTTCCCTGATTCCAATGCTTTACGCGCATGCGTCAACACCTCTGGATAGATAAACCAGATTTCCTTGATCCCAGGTTTAAAATAAGGGCTAAATATAGGAATGATCCAGTCACCACCTGCCTCCTGTAGTTTAAGCGCATAATCTGAAGGCCGACTACTGACAACCGCTAACGTCACATTCTCTTTTTTAAGTGCCTTAACGGCATCTTCAGGAGAAGTCACCTCTTCCTGACTCCAGTTATAATGTATGTGTATATCTGCCATGGGTGGCAGCGAAGGTTCTGCAGAAAGCGCCTGTGAAGAAGCTATCAACAAAATACCAGGTAAAACCCTAAATATTGATAACTTGGTCATAAAAAGTGCTTTTATTTGCATAATCGAATAGCGAATATTAAGTTCGGAAATAGATATTTAATAATAATAGACTACACACAGAAATAGTATATATAAATAGAAATTAAGAATAATTCTATTTTATATCAACTAACTATGAAGGAAAATGGCGGAGAGGCAGGGATTCGAACCCTGGGAGGGCTACAAACCCTCGCTGGTTTTCAAGACCAGTGCTTTCGACCACTCAGCCACCTCTCCAGCTTGATATTATTATATATTACTACTACTTCAATAAGTTAAGCGATATTCGCAACTTATTAGCTAAATAACAGTCATATATAATATGCTTGTTTTCTGGGACGAAAACCCCTGAAAACGAAGCGGATAGGATACCAGAATATTTCTTAATTACTAGTATCAAAAATGAAATTAAGGGCTTGAATTATGAAGAATTAACCCTTACTTTATAACTATCCAATTTGGAATAACTTAAAATTTATATACGAGGATTAACAATGGATAATTACGGACAAGTAGCCACCAGCAAAGAATCTGCACTCGCTACCAATAAAGTCTTACGTAATACCTATACTCTGCTTTCTATGTCGCTGATTTTCAGTGCTGTGATGGCAGCAGTCTCAATTTCAGCAGGCTTATCTCACGGTATGGCGCTAGGCGCAATGATTGCTGCAATCGTACTGGTTTGGTTTGTTTTACCTAAATTCGAAAACTCTGCAATGGGTATCGCTGTTGTTTTCGCATTCACGGGTTTAATGGGGTTAAGCCTAGGCCCAATGCTTGGTCATTACCTGGCCATTCCTGGCGGTGGTGAAATAGTCATGACTGCGTTAGGCGGTACCGGCGTAATTTTCTTAGGCCTTTCAGGTTATGCCTTAACAACACGTAAAGACTTCAGCTTTATGGGTGGTTTCTTATTTGTTGGCTTGCTGGTCGTATTTGGTTTCGCTATTGTGAATATATTCACGCAGATCCCTGCTTTGTCGTTAGCTATCTCTGCTGGTGTTATATTGCTTATGAGTGGACTCATCTTGTTTGATACCAGCCGCATCATCCACGGCGGTGAAACTAACTATATACGTGCCACGGTTGGACTGTATCTGAACATCCATAACTTATTCGTTCACCTGTTACACCTACTGGGTGCTTTCTCCGGCGACGATTAATAAGTTAAGTAACGTTAAAGCAAGCCATGGGTTCCATGGCTTGCTTTTTTATTGTCTGAAACAAACACTAATTACTTTCAACTGGAGTCATATATGGATACATGGATGAAAATTGCATCGGCTGCCATTCTAGCGTTTATGATATGGCGTCTATGGCCTGTGGCTAATCATTGGATGAAACATGGACCAAGGGGCAGTAAAAAGGATTGGCAAAGCGCTATTATCCCTTTATTAGCGATGGTTGGGTTTGTTCTTCTTTTAATCATGATGGTAAAAAAATAATACCGCAATGAAGCTGCTAGTCTGTTACTAAACTTACCGATATTATTGATTCAGTATCTTTTTAAGTTCTGGAATACATGAACCACAATTAGTACCAGCTTTTAAGCACTCACCTATTTCTTCTGGCGTCTTAAGTTGCTTATCATTGATTGCTGTGGTTATTTGATTAAGCCCAACGTTAAAACAGGCGCACACAACAGGACCACGATCTTCGGCATTCGCTGCTGGTTTACCCATTAATAAACTGGCTCTATCGAGATCTGATAATTCACCTTTACTGAACAAATCGGCAAGGTAATCTCTCTCAGGTAAATTAATATCCGGGCCAATAAAAACACAGCTTTCAAGTTTGTCATTGGTCAGTCTTGCTGCTCGATAACGACTTTTGGCATTGTCAAAATACTCTACCCAACCTACTGCCTCTTCTTGTGAGCACAGTAAGTTTCTGGCACATCCCGCCCAGTCACCCTGCAAATCATTACCTGCTATTTCGTACTTCCAATAACCACGTCCTTTTGAACAAACCCAATAATTCGCGTTCGTGATTTTGAGCTTTCTTCTAGATAAAATAAATCCATACCACTGCGGCGAGTACGACTGAATACGCACAGGAGTATGTTTGAATTCAGGTTGTCCAGAGATCGGGTCAACTGCAGGATTAACCAAAACATCGACACCTGCTTGACTAGCAAATTGTTGGCTCCAGTGTATAGGGACAAAAACAGACCCTACACGTTGTTGCTCAGATAGGCTGACTCGAACAATCACTTCACCCCATTGACTTTCAACAATGGCTAATGACTTGTCTTGCAAACGAAAGATGCTCGCGTCTTTTGGATGGATCTCGACGTAAGGTTCATTAATATGGCCTGACAAACGCGCTGAATAACCTGTTCGTGTCAGGGTATGCCAATGGTCACGCACTCTTCCCGTATTTAATACCAACGGAAATTCATTATTCATTTCAATTGCTGGTAACCGTGGTGTAATGGCTACAAAATTAGCTTTACCTGAAGCGGTAAAAAAACGGCCGTCTGTAAATAATCTAGTAGTACCTTTTTCTTTTGTTATTAGCGGCCACTGTGTTGGCAGCATCTCATCATAGGCTTGATAATCCATATCAGCCCAGGCGCTGATGTCAAAATCACGCATACCATTATTCCGATACCCTGACAATGCTACGTATTCAAAAAATATATCGGCAGCCTCAGAATAAGAAAAAGCTTTTTCGTGCCCCATACGTTTGGCCACTTCCGAGATTATCCACCAGTCTGCTTTTGCTTCACCAGGGATGGGTAAAACAGATCGTTGCCGGGAGATTCTTCTTTCCGAATTGGTGACTGTTCCATCTTTTTCACCCCAGCCTTGTGCAGGCAAAAGCACATCAGCGAATTGCGTTGTGTCTGTATCACGCATGCAGTCAGACACAATAACTAACTCACAACGTTTCAGCGCTTCTCTGACTTTGCTAGAGTCTGGCATACTGACTGCCGGATTCGTGCCCATAATCCAGACAGCCTTTATCTTGCCTTCATAGATGGCGTCGAACAGGTCAATTGCCTTCAATCCTTGCTGATCAGCTATATCAGGCGACTGCCAAAAACTTTGTACTATGTCTCGATGCTCAGGGTTATTCAGTTCCATATGAGCTGCCAGTTGATTAGCCAGCCCGCCTACTTCACGGCCACCCATTGCATTGGGTTGTCCTGTTAATGAGAATGGTCCCATTCCTGGCCGGCCTATTCTACCGGTAAGCAAATGACAGTTAATAATACTGTTAACTTTATCTGTCCCGCTACTAGATTGATTAATACCTTGCGAAAAAACAGTCACTACCCGCTCTGTTCTTGCAAATAAACGAAAAAATCGTGTAATGTCGTCTTCTTCTAACTCACACTGTCTGGCGACGTTTTGTATATCGGGTGATGATTGTCTGGCCTGCATCAGTGCTTCGTCAATGCCTTCTGTACAGTTATTGATAAACTGATTATTACTTTCATCATGGTCTTGGAGGTAGACCAGCAAACCATTAAAAAGCGTACTATCCATACCCGACTTTATGGGTAGAAAAATATCAGCAATATCAGCTGTCGCAGTTCGACGGGGATCAATCAATACTACGATCAGATCAGGATTATCTTTTTTGGCTTTGACAATACGCTGATAGATAACCGGGTGACACCAGGCTGTATTGGAACCGGTTAAAACAATAAGTTTGGCTCGCTCCAGATCTTCATAACACCCTGGCACACTGTCTGCGCCAAAGGCGCGTTTTTGTGCGGCAACGACTGAAGACATACATAAACGTGAATTGGTATCAATATTGGCAGAACCAATAAAGCCTTTCATTAGCTTATTGGCAACGTAATAGTCTTCAGTCAGTATTTGACCCGAGACGTAAAAAGCCACACTCTCTTTACCATGTTCATCAATAATGTTTTTAAGGCTAGTAGAAACAACATTAAGCGCGTCGTCCCAACTACAGGTATCACCTTTATGTTCAGGGTATAATAAACGCCCTTCCATACCTAATGTGTCGCCCAGTGCTGAACCTTTGGAACATAAACGACCATAATTAGCGGGATGCTCAGGGTCACCTGAAACATTGATAATACCTTGCTCATCAAGATTAATAAGCACGCCACAACCAACCCCACAATAAGGGCACGTCGTTTTGATTGTTTGCTGATGCTTCATTTAATTGTTCTGGTCTTTATTACACTCGTCTTAACAAGGATTATATAGACAAAAAGTAAAAACCACGATCTGGTTTATTATTTATTAGGGCAGCCTTCATTTGGAATAAGCGATAACATTATTTTATCACCATCCATTTTTACAGGATAGGTAGCCGCACAACCTTCATCAGGTGCCGTTGCCTGTCCAGAATCCAAGTTTATTTTCCAATCATGCAGCGGGCAAGCTACTTTCGTACCTGTGATAATTCCTTGAGATAATGGGCCACCTTTGTGAGGGCAATGATCTCTTAATGCAAATACTTCATCGTCTTTAGTGCGAAATACGGCAATATTACCTTCCGAACGTTCCACGACTCGTGCACCCAGTTGAGGTATTTCATTCAGACTACCTACTTCAATCCAGTTTTCACTCATGCTTTATTACCTTTAATCTGTTGTTAGCCTGTTAACTAATTTTCTTGATCGGCGTGAATTCATGTGCTTCAGCACCTTTCGCACGCTCTTCCCATGGATCATCCTGTGAGAATTGTTGTGAAAATGCGAATCGTTCTGCAGCGGCTTTTCTGCCTTCGGCATCATCAATAACACGTTCTTTAACATATGTTAAACCTACCCGTTCTATCCAGGGTGCGGTACGTTCCAGGTAATGCGCTTCTTCGCGATATATTTGCATAAATGCCGCAGCGTATTCTAGTACTTCTTCCTCGGTGTTAACAGAACATAATAAATCGGTTGCACGGACCTTTATGCCGCCGTTTCCTGCAACATGTAGTTCATAACCTGAGTCTACACACACTACACCAAAGTCTTTGATAGTTGCTTCTGCACAGTTTCGAGGGCAACCTGAAACGGCTAATTTATATTTATGTGGCGTCCAGGAGCCCCATGTTAATTTCTCTAACTTAATACCCAGGCCAGTAGAATCCTGTGTGCCAAAACGACACCATTCTTTACCGACACAGGTTTTACATGTGCGTAATGCTTTTCCGTAAGCATGCCCTGAAACCAACCCTGATTTACCTAGGTCTTCCCATATTACGGGTAATTCTTCTTTCTTTAATCCGTACAAACCGATACGTTGACCACCTGTTACATGTACCGTTTTAACATTGAATTTTTTTGCAGCATTGGCTATAGCAATCAATTCATCTGGTGTTGTATCCCCGCCCCAAATGCGAGGAATGACAGAATAGGTGCCGTCTTTTTGAATGTTGGCGTGTGCACGTTCGTTGATAAAACGTGATTGTGATTCATCTTGATACTCATCAGGCCACTGACACAACAAATAGTAATTGATTGCAGGACGACATTTAGTACACCCACCCGTTTTCCAATCCATTGACGTCATGACTGATTCGACAGATTTTAATGATTGTGACTTTATTGATTCGCGTATTTCATCATGCGTGTGTTCAGTACATGGACAAATAGGTTTAAGATGTGGTGCAACTGAATAGTCACCACCCACAGTATGAGCAAGCAAGCTTTCAACTAGCCCAGTACATGATCCACAAGAGCTCGACGCTTTTGTATAAGCTCTTACATCGTCCAATGTAAATAAATTATGCTTACTAATGGCATCTACGATCTCACCCTTGCAAACGCCGTTACAACCACAAATTTCTGTATTATCAGACATCATGGCGACACGGTTATCATCACCATGACCTGAATCACCTAAATGCGCTTGACCAAATAATATGTTTTCTCGAAAATCTGAAATATCTGTTTCATCGCGCATAAGGTCAAAATACCAAGTGCCATCGATGGTATCACCGTACATAACGGTTCCTTTTATTTTATTATCTTGAACGATGAGTTTTCGGTAAACACCCCGCGCTTCATCCTGAAAGACAAGCTCTTCACAGTTATCATCTCCGGTAAAATCACCAGCAGAAAATAAATCTATTCCTGTTACTTTTAATTTTGTAGAAGTAACTGAACCTTCATATCGTCCTATACCTAATTTTGCAAAATGGTTTGCACAAACTTTTGCCATATCAAATAAGGGGGCAACTAAACCATAAGTTAAGCCACGATGCTGTACGCACTCTCCCACTGCATATACACGTGGGTCATATGTTTGCATCGTGTCGTTCACCACTATGCCGCGTTCACAATGTATACCTGATGACTTAGCCAACTCAAAGTTCGGGCGAATACCAACAGCCATGACAACTAAATCAGCATAGATTTCAGAGCCGTCTTTAAATCGTACTTTCTCAACGCTGTCTTTACCTATAATAGATTCAGTTTGAGCCTCCATAAGAAAATGCAGCCCTTTTTCTTCGAGTGATTTTTTCAACATGGCAGCAGCTGGTTTATCCAGTTGACGTTCCATCAGTGTATCCATTAGATGTACAACCGTTACACTCATGCCTTGTAACAACAAACCATTTGCCGCTTCTAACCCTAACAAACCACCACCAATCACAACGGCATGTTTTTGTTTTTTAGATGCATCTAACATTAGATCAACATCTTTAATATCTCTAAATCCGATTACGCCACCAAGATCATTTCCGGGTACTGGAATCATAAATGGTGTCGAACCTGTAGCTAAAAGTAATCGATCGTATTCTTCAATCGTTCCATCCTCAGCAATCACTTTACGATTGACTCGATCTATCTCAATGATCTTTTTACCTTTATGTAATTTGATATCATTATCGACATACCACTGTTCATCATTGAGCATGATTTCATCGATTGTTTTATCTCCCGCCAAAACTGGTGAAAGCATTATTCTGTTATAGTTACCGTACGCCTCTTCTCCAAAGACCGTCATGTCATAGGTATCAGGTGAAAGTTTTATTACTTCTTCGAGTACGCGTACTCCTGCCATAC
>Ga0316204_10005384_pt1 | contig 21196 bp, 18 predicted proteins | sample 6monrhotite_MG_2_FD_205661 | JGI IMG/M metagenome (GOLD analysis project Ga0316204, IMG submission 205661) | Microbial mat bacterial communities from mineral coupon in-situ incubated in ocean water Damariscotta River, Maine, United States -... | ecosystem: Environmental > Aquatic > Marine >... | reverse complement strand
CTTGTCAGCCGAAGCTTTGCTGGTTCCGGATTTCTTATTCATCTTCACTCCTTGACGGTTACGATGAACCAGAAATCCTCCGTTGTTCAAATCCTCAAATCTGTCCCACAGGTGCTGACGTCAGACAGTCCCGGGAGCATTGTAAGATCTTTGCAGCGCGTCTACTTCGCTTTTGTTGGTTTTCCCTTGCCGAACCGCCATTTTTGCGGCCGACAAACAGCGCTGGACGGGATCACGCATCAGGTAAACCAGTTTTACGTCTATGTCGCGCTCGCTGAATTTTTTATATATTTTGGTAAGAACGGCTTCGGGTAATGCAGAATAGGTTGGCGTGATATCGGCCGTCAGGGTCTTGCCATCGCGCCCTAACAGTGAGTCAAAGTAGCCAAAATAGAAATCTTCGTTCTGTTGCATTTTCTTTCGAAGAAGGGGAATTCTCCTAAGCCGCCCTTGGGACGCGGCCCGCAGAAAATTTTGGGCCAATATTGTGTTGGAAAGCTTGAAGTTGTTCAGTTCCGGAAGGGTTATCGCATCCCAGACGTGATATTCTTTGTAAGAGCCCATATTGGCGGATTCGTAGTGTTCCAGATATTTATATAGCCAGGTCGTGCCTGCTTTTTGGGCACCGACGCCCAGAATAAAGGTTCCTTTGCCATTGGGTCCTGCCATTAGGTCCTGCCTTTGTATTCGTATTGCGGGTTTGAGCGTAAGACGGAGTCAGTATGAGGCCATTTACCGCGTAAGACAGACGGCGTCTTCCTCTATCATTAAATACGGGAAAATATGTAGTTTTAATGCCCATGCGGGACCTTCAACTTGACTGACGGCTTCTTTGAAAGCCGGTCAGGCAATGATATCATCTTGACATTTTGCAGGCGCTTGGATGAGTTAGCGCCTGTAGCGCGATTGGGTCATATTCTGTAGGGGGCATCATCGAACGTCTGTCTTACCTTGATGCCCTGCGATCTTTCGCAATGCTCTATGGTGTTTTCCTTCACGCTGGCGTCTTGGTGGATAACCAGCTGTCATTTGTCATTGCATTGGTCTCTGATCATTTTCGAATGGGGACCTTTTTTGCGATTTCGGGTTTTTTTGCCGCGATGATTGCGCGCCGTAAGGGCGGGCGTGTCTTTGTGAGTTGGCGGTTGCCTATACTGGGTATTCCGCTGTTTTTTGGTTTGTTGGTGCTCAACCCGATGACCTTCTACCTCATCCACGTATATAATGGCGGCACTGGATCGCTTTGGGCTCTTTTGATGGGGCAGGAAAGCTGGTTGGTGGGCAGCCGCCAGGATTGGCACCTGCATCTGTGGTTTCTGATTTCTTTGATGATCTATGTCTTTGTGACACCCGCCCTGTGCCGCTTGTTGGCAACTGGCTGGCTGTCGCAGCTGTTGGACAGGTTGGCGGCCCTGCCGGGGCCTGTCTTGTTGTTAGCGGTTGCAACCGTCGTGATAGGTACAGAGGTCGGGTCGCGTATTCTGCTGAAACTGACAATTGGCAATGCTATTATGGGGACGCCGATAAATTATCCGTTGCGTGCGACGTTGGATTATCTGCCGTACTTCATGCTTGGGGTTGCAATGTTCCATGCGCGCCAGCTTTTTGAGCGGATGCACCAGGTGAGCATTGTGGTGTTGTGTCTGGGTATCGGAATTGAGTGGATGGCTCTGTCGCAGTCTGGCGTTCTGTCTGAAGATATCGTGGGCGTGTTCGTGATCGTGGGCGAAGAAATTACGACCGTGGCCGCTTTGGCGGCCCTGTTGTTTTTCTTTCGAAAAGCTATTCCTGGACGCAACCGTTTGGCTGAGGGACTGAACGGATCAATCTATACGATCTACCTCGTCCATTATGTCCTGATTTACTTAGTGGCGCTGACATTGCTGCGTGGGATAGACTCGCCCGTTGTTTTACAGCTATCGGTCGCGATCATCGTCATTCTGCTTGGCGAAGGATTTCATCGGTTATGTGTTCGTCGGTTTGCGATCGCTCAACTGTTGTTCAACGGCAAGATGTTCCCTAGTCCAAACACTGTGAAATAATAGTCAGCTTTCTGTCGCCATTTCCCGGAATTCTTTGTCAGTTTTGATAAGCTCGCCATAGGTTCCGGATGCGGCCACTCCGCCCTGTCGTAGCAAAAAGATATTGTCGCAATTTTTCACGGTCGTTAGGCGGTGTGCGATCAGGATGATTGTTTTCCGGCCGCTGATATTTTGCACAGCCTCCATGACTGCGCGTTCTGTCAGATTGTCCAGGGCGGATGTAGCTTCATCCATGATCAGGACATCAGGGCTGTGGTACAACGCGCGTGCAATGCCAATTCTTTGACGCTGTCCGCCAGATAACCGTACACCGCGCTCGCCAACTTTGGTCAGATACCCATCCGGTAATTCGGAGGTGATAAATGCATCCAGACTGGCAGCCCGCGCGGCGTTTTTGACGATTGCCATATCGACTTTTTCCGGGTCAGTTCCAAACGCGATATTTGCCGCGATTGTATCGTCAGACAGAAATATCTGCTGTGGAACGTAGCCTAGTGATTTTTGCCACGCACGTATGTTGTGTTGTGTGATCTTGGTGCCGTCAACGATAAGGTTTCCCTCCACAGGTGACAGAAGACCCAGGATAATATCGACAAGTGTGGTTTTCCCGGCACCGGTTCCTCCAACGATGCCAATTGTTGTATTGGCTTTGATGGTCAGCGACAAATCCATGAGTGCGGATTTGTCCATGTCCGGGTATTGATATCCAACGTGGGACAATTCGAGCGTGTCCCAAAGATGTTGCGGTGGCAGGGTTTCCCCGGCACGGCGTGTTTTTGCGTAGGACCGATCCAGTCCGATTATATCGGCATGGATACGTTCAAGTGTTTTTTCGTTGAAACGGATTTTGGTAATGCGGCTGTAAATCTGCTGCAATGCAGGGAACAGGCGCGATCCGGTAACAGCAATCAGGCCGAGGGTGGGTACAATTTCTGTCACGTTTCCATCTCCGCGAACCATCAATACAAGAACAAGAAGAATCATGCCGCCAAAGGCTAGGGCTTCCAGTGCATATCGTGGGATTTGCGACACGACCATAGATAGAGTCTGTGCCTTTGCCATCCGAAAGGCCGCAACTCTGAAGTGATGTAAAAACCCGTCTTCAAGAGCCATCAGTTTGAGTTCTTTAATGCCGCCTATGGCTTCTTGTACAACATGAAACCGGGTTTTGTTGGCCTCAAGCCGGGCGGTCCCTATCCGTAACAACAGATTGCGGACCCAGACATAAATCAATACATAGGCGCCGCCCAATAATATGGTCGCGGCGACTGCAACCTCGGGTTCGAAATAGAAAACTGCACAAATCAGCAATATGGCAGTCAAAAAGTCCGGAATCAGGCGCATTGCCGGGATCAGGGATCCGGACACCATACGATCAACTTCGGTCAACACGCCGGTGCTCAGATCGGAGCTGTGGCGTGAGAGAAACCAGATATAGGGCTGGTGCAGATAACCCGAAAGCAACCTAGCGCTGAGTCCATAGGAGCGCATCATCGAAAACCGGGTCAAAACCCAGACCATAATGGTTTTAAAAATCAATCCAAAAACAGTTACCAGAAAGACAAGTACACCCAGAGCAATTGTAAAGTTTCGGTCCGTCGAGAAGCCGCCAAACTGATACAGTTCCGCAAAGATTTTGTTGGTTTGAATGAGTTCGGGACTTGCGAGGACTTGCAGGAAAGGCAAGATTGATAGAACGCTTATGGCTTCGAACACCGCCAGAACAAAAACTAGACCTAGAAGAATAAAAAACCGCTTCCGCTCGACCGGTGAAAGCAGTGAAAGGATCATAGAGTAGGTTTTGAGCATACCTTGGCCTTTGAACGGCAGTAACCGCTGTCTATTCATGTCCCGCCAAAATCTTGCCGAGAAGCAAAACTATTTTCTTGTTTCCCGGCGCTATTGTACGGGTTTTTGTGGTGAATATGTGTCGTGGTGCAGTTGGCGAATGTTTAGGATGAATTTCTGAGTGTTTCCAGTCCAAAGAATGAAGCTACATCACTAGCATCTGCTTACAGAGAGGGGTAGGTCAAAGCATGACCCAGCCCAAGTGAATGGGCATTTTAAGAGGACGAAATGGCGAGTTTTTCCGTTGTTGCACTGATGAAAGAAGACGGGGCCGTTGTCCGACGTTTTATTGACTATTATCAAAAGATAGGGGCGTCCCGGATTCTTATCTTTTATGATGGGGCAACAGATCATCTGGCGAAACAAGGTGTTGATTCAGTTCAGCTGAAGGCACAGGGCGTTGAGGTTGTTGCCTGTGATGATGGGTTCTGGTTACAAGAAACCGGTAAAATTCCTGAAAATATTCAGGAACGACTTCGGACGGCTTTTGCAATCGGCCATGTGCAGTGTGAGGCTGACTGGATGCTGGTTTGTGATGCCGATGAGTTCGTGATTGACAGGATGCCGGTCAGCAAATTCCTGGACAAAATTCCGAAGACGATCGATTCAGTCACTATTCCACCCGCAGAGGCTGTCTGGGGGCCTGGCGAAGACATTACGAAGACATTCGGATCCACCTGGTTCAGACGTCCTGCCTCCGCGAACATCTGGCGAGAGCTGTGGATTTATGGGCCGCTTGGCATTTTGTTCAGGCGAGGGGTTCTGGGCCATTCAAGCGGCAAGCAGTTCGTCCGGCGCGGGGCGACATTTGATCTTATTCATCAGCACTATGCTATCCGTGATGGCCATAGGATCAGCGTTCCGGCCGTAGAGATTGATCCGCAACTGAGCACGGTAGAACTCGCCCATTTTGATGCCGTTAGCTATGCGCGCTGGTATGAAAAATTCCGTCGACGCGTGTTAAACGACACAGCCTCGGCGATGAAAGAAAGATCGCGCCGTCGCCAAGTGCAGATATTCCTGTTCAAATGGACGATGCACCTTGGCGGCAAGTCCGCGCGCCGGTTTTGTTCTGGTCTTTATGCGCTTAGTCCGCGTCAAATACGGGCCCTCAAGCGTCATGATCTGATTTTTCAGGAAGATATTTTCAAGGCTAGGTCGGTTTCGGAGGGATATTCGGCTGGCCAGGCATCAACATCACGGGCATAAAACCGGGTTACAAAGGCCGCAACCTGTTCGTGTTCTTCGGCAGATACTCCGAACGGATTCCGGGTATGGGATGTGGTGGCATATCGCTTGCGCAGGGCCGTTTTAAGGGCTCTAGTTCCGGGAAGGCTTTGCGCCATGCGTCGGACGCTCCGATGTGCCGCCATCTTGGCTATGGTATTGGGCAAGGCGATCGTTTCGCGCTGGTTGCGGGTCTGCGAAATGATGCCTCTCCCGCAGCTGTCACCAATCTCTGTAAAGAGCGCATCAATGGCCGTAACGGGAAACGTACGCACGAGTATATCGGGGTTCGTACTTTTCCAGTAAATCCATTGCGGTTTGAAATGTGTTAATTCGTATGTGTCCATGACAGCCTCTGCGGTGCCAAAGCCTTCCAGCCGGTCTAGCATATCAAACAAAGCCGTCCGCCGGTCCTGGTCCGGGGCAAAGCGCGTGTCCATTTTACCGTGAAGTTTGGCATATTCCGCCACAGAGGAATAAAACCGATCGACCGGATTGCGTATAAGGCAATAAAAATTATGATCACGAATACGGTCCCATAGGGCCGGGCGAAGGGTTATAAATTCGTCCACTCCGAGATGGGCAAGGTCCACAGGCGTGTCAAACAACGATGGATCACACCCCCAGGTAATATCTGGAACATCATGAAACACCTCCAGCGTGGCGCGCACGGATGTGCCGCCTGCCTTTGGGTTGTGAAAGAATGTAAAGCCATGCTGAATTGAAATGATCATGACCTGTGGGGCCTTTCCAGATTGATATGTGTGTTGGGCGACAGGCGAGACCTAAATCACTCAGGCGCTATTTATAGAATTCTCAACAGAAACGAAATACTTGCATAGAACTGCGAAGTCAGCTTTCAGGTCTAGGTAAGTTTTAACAGAAGAAAAGGCCATGCCGATCATGACCGACGGGACAGTCGTCAAAGCGCAGGCGACACACGCGGGCGCGCAACAATTGACGTTTGACGTTGTCATAGCGACACGCAATCGACCAGAAGCGCTTGCCCTGTCAATTCCATTGCTTTTGGAACAATCCCGTCAGCCGGATCAGCTTATCGTTATCGACAGTTCCGAAAATCATGAAACAGTGGCGCGTGTTGTCGCTGAGACGACGAAGGGATGGGCCGGAACAGTCATTGTCGAACACAGCAAACCAGGCCTGCCCCATCAACGCAATCTCGGACTGGCCCACGTTACAGCGGACATTGTGTTTTTCCCTGATGATGATTCCCTGCTTTACCCGGGAGCCTCCGAAGCAATCATGACTGCCTATGAACGGGATGTGGAAGGCTGCGTGGCGGCCGTGTGTGCGGCCGAGGCCCTGGTTCCGCCGTCGGGGGCGGCCATAGATCAGGGCTATCAAATGAGTTCAGAGCATCGCCGTAAAGCTCGGTTTCGACTGTTGCGTAACAGGGCTGAACGCAAGCTATCGCAGCTCAACCCGGGTCTTTATTTGGGGAATGTTTTCAAGTTGCGCCGTCAGGCCCCTGACTGGCTGGAAATCGAAAACTGTGTCGGTGTGGAATATATGACCGGGTTCAGAATGTCGTTTCGTGTCGGATGCATTAAGGCCGTGGGTTTTGACGATACGTTGCAAGATTACGCGCTGAACGAAGATGTCGAGGCGAGCTTCGCGGTGGCCCGGGACGGGCTTTTGATTGGGGCCCTGAACGCACAGATTTACCATCACCGTTTCCCTGGCGGTCGTGGGAACGGATATACACTTGGGGCCATCTCGGTACTTAATCAGGCTTATGTGGTTCTAAAACACGCAGTAGACGGGCAGATTGGCAAAAAACAGAATAAGGCAGTTCGGCGCCGTTTAAAGACATTCATCCGCCTGAAGATTTTGGTCGCTCTGTTGGGGGTGGGGTCCGGTTATGGCCGGGAACGTTTGCGCGGTACGCTTGCCGCAGCAGGTCCGGCCTTGCGGCTGATACGTGTGCCCCGATCTGAGCTGGTCGTCGCCTACCGTGCGGCCCTAGATAAGCTGTCCACCTGATGGCGCAGGGCGTTAATATACCCGAGCGTAGGGTGTCACAATCCAGAATGGCGACTACCCTGCAAAAGCGGGGGCCAAGTTATCTTGCGGTTTTCTTCATTCTCAGTCTGCTTGTGCCGATGATCTTTCGCATCGGGCCTATTTTGTTGATGCCTCACAGAATTGTGCTGCTTCTGGTGTTTATACCTCTCTTAGCGGGGCTGCTTTCGGGGAAAGCCGGCCGTGTGCTTCTGATTGACTGGCTGATGTTGTTTTCGGCGCTTTGGGCTGCTTTGGCACTTGCGGTCAATCATGGTTTAGGGGCTTCCATTGAGGCGATGGGCATCCACATCCTGGAATTTTTTGGGGCCTATCTGCTGGGACGCGTCGCCATTCGTTCAGCAGGGGATTTTCGATTATTTGTTCTCGTGTTCTTCTGTGTTGTCCTGTTTCTTTTGCCTTTTGCCGCTCTTGAAAGTATCACCCGGAAACCTATCTTACTTGATCTGATTCCCAACAGTCTGCGGCCTGTCACGCTTGGGGTGCGGATGGGGATGCGGCGCGCGCAGACTATTTTTGCACATCCCATCCTTTATGGTGCTTTTGTTTCTGCAGGGTGTGGGCTGTTCTGGTATAGCTTGAAACCTTCGATGCGGTCTCTGAGCTTTTTCGTTGTTGCCCTGTCGACGATATTTTCGCTGTCAGCCGGTGCCCTTATCGCCTTCTTCTTCCAAAGTGGCCTGATTGCCTGGGATTGGGCGGCGCGATCAATCCGCCACCGGTGGCGGATTTTTGGCTTGGGGGGTGTGGCGGCTTACATTGTGATTGACCTGATTTCAAACCGATCTCCGTTCCATGTGATAACCTCTTATGCATCGTTCAGTCCGGACAGCGCATATAACCGGATTTTGATTTGGGAATTTGGCACCCAGAATGTCATGGCAAATCCGATTTTCGGGCTTGGGTTGAATGATTGGGAACGACCGAGCTGGATGGGCGGTAGCATTGATAATTTCTGGCTGCTGGTTGCGATGCAATTCGGGCTGCCGGCGATTGGAAGTTTCGTTATCGCACTGGTTATTATTGTGTGGAGGCTTTCGAGGGCCACCCTCAAGAATCCGTTTGATCAGGCGTGTCGTGCCGGATATCTGGTTACGCTTGGGGGCATCGTTATCGCCGGGGGAACCGTGCATTATTGGCACGCGATTATGGCCTTTGTGCTATTCTTTTTTGGATCTGGTGTCTGGATGATCAGCGGGGGTGCATCAGAAGACGTTTCAGGACAACCTGTACCAGGACACCCCGGCGAAACCCCGGCTCCACCGAGTCCCAAAAGCCGTTATTCACGCTTTGCTGCAACAAAAAAAAGATAGTGTTAGGGTGTAGTAGTGCGAAGGACGTCTTTATAAAGGGCGACCAGAGCCAGCGCCTTTTCAGACCAGTCTCCAAATGTCGCCAACCGCGTCTGTGCCCCGCGCCCCAGCGCGTGGCGGCGTTCAGGGTCTGTGGTCAGTTGGCGGACCGCATCTGCAATGTCGATCGCAAACTGATCCGGGGTCGTGACGGGAACGCGAATGCCGCATGTGTCATCAATAATAAAATCCGGCCCCCCCCGAGCCGCCGTAATGACAGGAAGACCAAAGCCCATAGCTTCGAAAAACACGCCCCCCATGGGTTCGCGAAAGCTGGGAAAGGTGAAGATATCCGACTGAGCGTAGAGTCGGTCAACGTCTTCTCGCGGGACACGCCCAAGAAACGTTACCCGGTCGATCAGACCAAGACGGTCGGCTTCTGCGCGACACGCGTCAAGATCTTCGCCATCGCCGGCACTCACCAACGTCACCTCTGGTAAGTCCTGCAAATGTGCAAGGGCGCGAATGACATCACGTAAGCCCTTGGTGCGAATACCCCGACCGACATGAAGCAATTGTACCTGACGAGAGGAGTCCTGTCGTTTCAGTTCGATCATATCACCGTCGTGCCCCCGTTCAAAGACGGCTTCGAAGCGGCGCACTGAAATTTTTTCTTCCGTCAGGATGTCATGAATATACGGGGCAACACCCAAAATCACATCAGCCTGTTCGTATCCGGCACGCAAAAAAGGATCATACGCAAGTCGGGGCCGATCAAGATTACGCAGCCTTGTATAAATACCGCCCCCCTGAACTTCGTGACGAAAGGCCCTAGGCGTATCAAGCGACCCTCCAAGCGGTCCAACCACATAGGGCAGGCCCAAATTTTTCAGAGGACAGGTGTAGCGCATAGCCTGTGGCAGTATCTGATGAGCAATATCAAATTTTGTGCCGGATGCCATTTCCTGTTTTATCCAGCGTTTTGCCCAGTGAAAGAAAACCGGCAAATAGGGTTTGGCCATCGCATTGAGACGCTGAAATCTATTATAAAGTATGTCCGGTTCGATCAGCGCCACCACCCGAGCCTTGGGAAGTTGCTGTGCCAGTGGTTCCATACCGCTGCCTGATACCGTCAATATGGTAACATCGGCTTCCTCACACAGGGCCTGAACCCACTTGAAGATGGAATAAACTTCACCCAGCCCGTTCCCGTTCAGATATGGAGCAAGCAGTAAAACGGATACCCGGCTCATTGTTTAGGCAAACCCGGCTTTGATAAGAGATTCAAAGTAGGTAATCGTCTTTTCCAGCCCAGTGGACAAAGGCACACGGGGTTCCCAGTCTAGTTTTTCTTTGGCAAGGCGAATGTCAGGGCAGCGTTGTTTGGGGTCGTCCTGTGGCAAGGGGTGAAAAACCAACTCTGATGCGGACCCGGTCAGATCAAGAACATTCTCTGCCAGCTCAATCATTGAGAACTCCCCTGGATTTCCGAGATTAACGGGCCCGGTCAGATCGTCGGGGCTGTCCATGAGGGCAAGGAAGCCAGCCACCAGATCATCCCGGTAACAAAAAGATCGTGTCTGGGTCCCATCTCCAAAGATGGTAATGGGTTCGTTTTTCAGGGCCTGCATAATAAAGTTTGATACAACACGCCCATCCTGAGGGTGCATGCGTGGCCCATAGGTATTAAAAATCCGCGCGACCTTAATTCGTAAATTGTGTTGGCGGTGATAATCAAAGAACAGGGTTTCGGCACAGCGCTTGCCTTCATCATAACAGGACCGGACCCCGATCGGATTAACGTTCCCCCAATAATGTTCTTCTTGCGGGTGGATCGACGGATCCCCATAAACTTCCGAGGTCGAAGCTTGAAAAATTTTTGCACCGGTGCGTTTGGCCAGACCCAGCATATTGATCGCCCCATGAACGCTCGTCTTGGTGGTTTGTACGGGGTCATGTTGATAATGGATCGGGCTTGCCGGGCAGGCCAGATTGTAAATTTCATCAGTTTCCACATAAAGTGGGAATGTCACATCATGGCGGATTAATTCAAAATTAGGGGCGTCCAAAAGATGGGCAATATTTGCCCTGCGCCCGGTGTAATAGTTATCAACACATAGGACTTCATGACCTGCGGTTACTAGACGTTCGCACAGGTGACTGCCCAGAAACCCAGCCCCGCCGGTTACCATAATACGTCGGCTTGCCGGGTTTGTAATATTTTCCTGAGACACTTTTATTTTTCTCCCGAGTCCTAAAATTCATCTGTTATTGGTCGATCTGCTGCGCCCGCATTAGCTGCCAGAATCGTTAATGTCAGTGAATGTCTTAAAGATACGTCGTCTAAAGATTGAGCAGCTTAAAGGCATTTATGTGAAAATTGATGAACGAATGCAGCGATTTGGTGCTGCTTGTTTCATTTTGAACACCTTGTATAAGTTCCTGGAGCAGGTTGAAGATAGTAGTCATCGTATGCGGCAAGTTATTTTAAATTTCCATGGTCTCGGCCCGCCAGCTCGCCGGCTTGAACCGGGGGAAGAAAATTACTGGGTGGATCCGGATTTTTTCTTTGAAATTCTCGATCTTGTGCGCCATTTGCGGGATCGGGTATCAACGTGTTTTACCTTTGATGATGGGAACTATTCTGACATTTCCATTGGGGCTGAAGGATTGGCCAGACACGGTCATAAGGCAATATTTTTTGTCTTGGCGGGACGTGTTGACGAACCCGGATCCCTTGGCCGTGGTGATATCAAAGACTTGCAAAGAGCCGGGCATTTTATTGGGTCTCATGGCTACGATCACCTAGATTGGCGCGCCCAGGATGATGCGGGGCTGGTTTGGGAACTGGACACCGCACGACAGAGTCTTGAGAACATCACAGGGCACCGGATTGAAACAGCGGCTATTCCTTTCGGCCGTTACAATAGGCGTGTTATGAAGGCGCTGAAAATACGTCACTATACACGCGTATATTCTTCGGATGGGGGCGCTTCGCGGGTCGGGCAATATCTGGTCCCGCGGACATCTCCGACGGGTGGCATGACTCTTCCTGATATCGAAAATATTCTTTTGGGTCGGGAACTTTGGTCAAAATGTATTTACAGATCCTGCGCAATGGCGTTGAAGCAGCGGTTATAAGATGGCACATGTATTAATAGGGTTTGCCGAGGCTTTGCCGGCCCCCGAGGTTGTGTTTTCCCTGTTGGCGGGCGGGCATCGTGTTTCTGCATTTACCCGAAGTGAAAATCTGCCTCTTGCGCGCTTGCCCTTGGAAAAAATCCATACCCTTCCTGCCCCCGAAGAGAGTGTCCATGAGTCATGTAAAGCATTGATGCTTATCATGAAATCAAACGAGTCCCCCGATATCATATTACCTTTGGATGATACAGGTCTTTGGCTTGTAAATACCGCTCTGGGTGACGATCCCCGGTCCGCCGGCGCGATGGGGCCACAGGCACAGGTGGCTTTGGACAAGGCCCTTCAGATTCAGGCCGCGATCCGCGCCGGTATGTCCGTGCCCGAGACGACAGTCGTGCGACGGCCAGCGGACCTTGACGGGGATTTCGAAATCCCGGCCATTGCCAAGCCAGCCCTTGCCGTGCGGGCCCGGTATGGGCGGCTTGGTAAGGGCGATGCCACATACCTCTTGGACGAGACCGGAACACAGACTTTCAAAGCTGGCTTGTCCGAGGACATGGAGCCGCTCTTGATTCAGCCACTGATCGCGGGGGTGGGGGAAGGTGTTTTCGGCTACGCCGATGCAACGGGTGTTGTTGCATGGTCCGGGCACGAACGTATTCGGATGATGAACCCGCATGGGTCCGGGTCATCGGCCTGCAAATCCGCGCAGCCCTCGAAAGGCTTGCAGGACCAAATATCGGCCTTCGTAAAAGACGTTGGTTGGCACGGTCCGTTCATGATAGAGTTGCTTCGCGATTCAGATGGGACGCACTGGTTTATGGAGCTCAATGGCCGGATGTGGGGATCTCTGGCCTTGGCCCGCCGCCAGGGATTGGAATATCCTGCCTGGGCGGTTGCACAAACCTTGGATTCGGACTTTGTTCCAAGGCTTCCGGCAGAGATTCCCTCTCAATTGGTTCAGCGCAATCTTGGCCGCGAACTTCTCCATCTTCTCTTTGTTTTGAAGGGGCCGAAAAGTGCGTTTCACCGGGCAGGTTGGCCGCGGATCTGGACCAGTTTGTCCGGGGTTCTGCGGCCTACTCATCCACGCAGTTTTTATAATTACGACCCGCGGTATCCGGGCTATTTTTTACGGGATGCCATTTGGACAATCAGACGGGCACTGCGGCGGTGAAACCTGTTCGGGCTGTTTTACACGCGCATTCTGTCTGGTCTTATGATGGGCACTGGAGATTAAAGGATATTGCACGCCTCTATGGGGCTTGGGGTGTCAATGCCGTCATGATGAGCGAGCATGACACCGGCTTTGAACCAGCTCGCTTTGCCGAATATCGGGCAGAATGCGCGGCCGCGTCGACCAGATCCTGCCAATTGATCCCGGGCATTGAATATTCCAGCCCTGACAATGACATCCACATTCTGACTTGGGGCCTGGACCGGTTTCTGGCGGAACACCGCCCTATTTCCGAAACGCTTGAAGCTGTAAAATGGCACGGTGGTGTATCGGTCTTTGCCCATCCCATCCGTCGGGATGCGTGGCAGAAATTTGATCCTGCCTGGACCGAATACCTATCGGCAATCGAGTTATGGAACCGAAAATCTGATGGGATCACCTGGGGACAAGAAGCCTGGGATATCGTTCGGTCGACAGGGTTGCCAGCAACTATTGGCCAGGATTTTCATTCCCTTCGACAACTTTATCCACTAACCAATAAATTTCACCTTGCTCCTGGTGTGGATCTGGAAATTGGTCTGGTTGATGCGCTTGCTTCGGGGAACTGTATTCCACAGGTTTTTCGCCAGCGCCTGCTGAACAAAGCGGGCACCCCGATAAAATTTCCCCACAATATGCTGGAACGTGCCAGACGTGGAATGCTACCTTATCTAAAGAGGCGAAAAACCTAGGCATATACACCGGAAACTCAACATTATTAACATAATAATGATTATTGGCAATTTTATTTGTAGCCGCAAAGTTAGAATGTCTCACATCTGCAAAGTAGAAGTGTCACACTTCCCTGTTGAAGCAGGATTGGAGTGTGGCCGTGGGATTGGTGATCATGAGCGAGTGCGAGTTGAACCACTTAGAAGTGTGGCCAAGTCGATGACAGACAGCTGAGTGTTCAGAACGGCGCGAACAAGTTGGATCTGACATGTCGACAGGTTCTCAGACTTTTGAAGCGATAACGATTTGAAGGCACTTTCGGTCCGACACAAGACAAAGCGCCGCCAAAGGTGACGGTTAAACTGGTTAGTGCCAAGAACGGCTACAAGAAGAAGGGTCAGGATCGCACCGGCCGGTCTTCGAAGATGGAGCCTTACTACGCCCGCGAACGTGCAGAACGTGAGGCTCGCGTAGCCAGCCAGGGCTCCGATGTTTGAAGTCTCCACCCTGTCAAGCTGCGCTACCGTTCACCTCAGTGGTGACAACTCTGGTTTGCAGCGCAGGTGACGCAAGGCGTGATGACGGCTGTAACCGCGGCCAACGTGTTGGAACTGCGCCGACGACAGTTCATCGTCTGCTTAAGGATTTCCAGACCGAAGGTCCTGTAGCGATCCGGCATAAAGCGCGAGGCTGCAAATCACGGTCTGAAGGTTTCGCACGAGACGATGCGCAAATGGATGCAGAACGCTGGGTTCTGTCTAAGGGTGTTTCAATCCCCTACTCCATCTCTGACAGGGATCAGCGCGTGACCATGCGGCGATCACCGAGAACAAACGCCTCAGCGCAGTCTTGGAAAATATCAAAGCTGAACAAGACAAAGCCGCATGGCTGGGCAGGGCTGTGACATATGAGGTCTCCGCCTTGCTCCGGAACCGCCAAGTGGGACATATCCAATCATTCACATATTCAAGACAAAACTGGCATGGCGAACGTGGCGGGAAATAGCGGGTCTTTATTCGCACATCGTGGAACAGTTTATTTATACGCCGAGTGACACTTCTACTTGGTTGCAACATGGGTTTGGATAGGCGCGCACTACTTCCAACTGTGACTCTTTTTAGAAAACAGTAACTTGTCTACTAAAAATTCAATATGAGGGCGCCTACTACCTAGGTCAGAAAGATAGGACGATTATTCGATTCCAGCTTCAGCGGCTCGGATCAGGTCAATTCACTAGTGAAAAATTAGACCCCAACTGCAAAGATGTCGGATGGGACGACCTAGGAATGGGCGGTGCGCCGTCCTGCAGACAATGATGAAAGAACCTTCTGCGCACCTTACAAGAACTGCATATCAGAGGGCTTCTGCGGGGCGCAAAAAATGGCCCGCTGTCGAAATGTGAAATTACTCGACCCGGCAGCCGAATCTATCTTCATATTTTAACAAGGAGAGATGGAGGAATTGAAAGTCATCTAAACAGTAACTGAACTTCGCCGCCATTGATGACAATTGCGGAACAATGATATCGCATCTTGAAAGGAAATCGCCTCTAAATGCCAAAATTTACGCTTTGGCCTCAGTTTATTGTCAATTTCTTATGATTCTCTCCGAGATTTCTTGAATTATATCTCCAAATAAGGCAAAATCATGAAGTATAAGGGTAACTGACAAGAGTCTCGGCACATGCGCTGCAAAACATGCGCTGCAAAATGTGGGGGCATTGTTGATATGTTAGGGAATTGGAAGCCATGAATAGATCATTGAAAATTGCCGGCCTTGCGGCTGGCGCGATGTTGGGTGGGGCAGTTGCTTCATCAGCAGCGGTAATCGATTTTACAGACGACGACACTGTTGGCGGTACGTCTGCCTATGACACACGGACACCTTCATCAGCTACAGGTAGCACGATGTTGGGTGGAACCGGGATCACTTGGGAGATTGTGCCAGGTCCGGCCGGCGAATTCCTGACATATGCCCATGGTCCTGCTCCAGGAAGTATCGGTATTCTGGAAGGCGACAATGACGGTATAGGCGTAAATTACGTCAGCGGTGCGGAAATTGCTGATCCCGAGGAGTATATCACGATCACGTTCAGCCAAGCTATCCGCGTTACCGGCCTGTACTTCTTGAACCTGTTCCAGAAAGCGGACGGATCAGGTGGTGAAAGTGTCGATATCTTTTTGGGTGATACACCCGGTGCAGATGGTACTGGCATACTCAACTTGCTAGCCAAAGTTCCATACGAAACAGAATCTGGCTATGGTGATTTTGAAGGCCTTTCTCTCGTAGGTAAGACATTCACTTTCACACCCGGTGCAGGTACAGACGCGGTCTTCCTGAAAGACTTCTCTCTCGCAGCCATCGAAGTACAAGCTGTTCCGTTGCCAGCTGGTGTTCTGCTTTTGGGCTCAGCGCTCGGTGGACTTGGCTTCGCACGCCGGTTACGAAAATCATAAATTAAGTTTACAATTTCTACGAAAGGGCCGGTTTTTCCGGCCCCTTTTTATTGGCCGATACCCGGTTACAAAATAACAGTTTCTGGATCAATGTCCTGAAACACCGAATCTGACCAAGCCTTGCGCCAATCAAGTTTTTGCACAGGAGCCACCCTTAACATGCGGGGCAGAGCAGCATCGAAATCACTCGTTGTCATTTTATTATGGAAACGGGCGTGCTGTAGCGCATGGGTCGGTAAAACCGGCCAAACAGGCACTTTTTCCCAAAGTTTTGCAAGTTCGGGGTTTTGCGTGACTGCGATTTCAAAAAGATAGTGCATCCAGAAATAGGGATAATAGTTGGTCCTCCCGCCCTTTTCTTCCCGAACCCTGTTCAGATAATCGCCCTGATTACGCAGGCGCCAAAACAGATTTTTATGGTTCACTAGTTTGCGTGGTTTGGACATATACTGTGTTATGGATTCAAACCACGCGACGACAATTGGGTTGTTGATTTCGCTGGCCAAGAACCAGCTTCCAATAAGGCGATCATATCCACATTGCCGGAATGAAAAGAATCCGGCAGGGTTCATCAAAGACGGCAACCAGCTGTCAAGCGCAACAACAGGCAGTAAACTGGCATCCACCCAACATCCACCTTGTTCCGCCAACAATTTAACGCGCAGAATGTCGGATTTTGCCTGCACAGCAAGCTGGCTTGTATCGATCCGGGAATTCACCAGCTCAGCATCCATCATTGGGCCATCATAAATCACCAGTTCATGCTGAGGATTAAGGTCACGCCAACGATCAAAAATACGGCGGATCTGATCGGGCGCCTGTGGCTCACCCTGGGCCCAAAGGGCGAAAATTTTCATGGTCGTCTCCCGTGTTCCGACTTATGGCAGACCAACGTCGCCACTGCCTCAGAACTTCCCACGGTCATAAAGAATGCCCAAAACAGGGGCAACGACTTTGGCTAAAGCATTTTTCCATCTCGTCATCCGGTCCTTGCTCAAATATTCAAAATTCGGGATATCGTAGCCAAACTCTTCGTAATCTCTTAAAAAATGAATTCTGATCAAATCCAGATCGTGTTGTGTCGGCTCAATTTGCACCGGCACCTGCTTACTCTTAAGGGAATGAGGTAGTTTCAGACTAGGATCTTCAGCCCCGGCTATACTGTCCAGCCAGGCCACCAAGTGATCGAGCCCATCCTCCATGCGAAAGACCACAGTTTCGGGTGGCAGGAAATCAGTTTGGGGCCGGAAATGATTATCCATAAAATGCGGGCGTGCGGACGCAATCTGCAAAAATATTCGGAGCCAGATAGAAAACCCAAGCCGGGTAAGCAGGAAAAGCAACACACGACGGCGTGGCCGCCCACGTAGATACGCATATTCACTTTTCATGCGGCTTAGCGGATCACGAACGACACTGAACACATGATCTGGGGCTGCAGGCAGAGTCCGGGCCGCTTCATCCCAGACCATATGTTGAGGTGAATTCAAACTTTCAAAGTTCCTGCGACCACCACGCTCTCTCCAAGATATATTCCAACGGCGGTCCAAGAGGCCGATTTTTCCAAACCGCGCTGCAAGATAATCTTCAACAGTCGAGCCCGCAGCTTTAGGGCAATGAGCAAAATAGATAAGTTGGCCACTAATCGTCACAGTTGGCATTTTGAAATCCTTAGGGGTCCTGCTTTTTATGGGCTCTGTTTATGCCTCAAAAGGGAAAGAATGTCGGAGGCAACGGCCCCGACACAGGAAATCTGGTCTGAATCCAGATAGTCCCCCATGTGGCTTTTACCTTGCAAACCGGCTCCTGGATCTTCTTCAAAAAGCGTTACCTCAGACTGAAGGGCCTTACCAATCGCTTCGGGTCGGATACTTGGAAGGGTCACGAGGTTCTCGTGGCGTTCGGAGGGATGTTTGTTTGCATAGGCATTCGTTAAAACTCGAGCACCAAAATGCGCCATCTCAAGCGGAGGGTAGCTAGGATGGGGTGACGACATCAGCGATAATCCAATCGATGTTTCCCTTAGCAGAACGCCGTAATCCTGCAGGCTCAACTTTCCCAGAGATTTCAATTGATGGCCTGCCCCCAAATCAATATCCTCATGAGCCATTCCCGCCGAAACGATGCGCCAGCTAGAATGGGCAGCACCATAGTGTTGTGCCCAAAATCCCAATCCGCGCTGGATCAGAAAAAACGCATTCCGCGGGATTTGTGGGCGACCATAGACAAGAACCGTTCGGGTCTTTTCTTCTGACGTCAATTCATTGGCAAACGGGCGGATCGCTGCGTTCATCCGCGGTTCAAAAACATAAGATCTCTGTGCCACATGGCCCTGAGTTTTCCAGAAATCATATAACTCATGTGTATTGAACACCGCCCAAAGTGGCCAACATTCCCCCATCGCCTCTCTGGCCAGAAGATGCGCTGCAGAGAACGGATAAAAATGTGGTTCGTACTCTTGGATAATATGAAGCTTGGGCAGGGGGTCCTGATCAAAATATTCGGCTTGTTTGGCAAGGGCAGGTTCCAAGTTTAACGATATCCACCAGTTATAAGCGACAAAAATATCTTTTGAGCGAGTAGGCAACTGACAACCTGTAGTGCGCAACGCTAACGTTTCGCAACCCGCCAGATCCGGGTATTTGCCCAAAACATTATCAGCCGGATCAATCGCCTGTTCCGATAGAATTCGCAGATCAAACCCCGCAGCTTTAAGTGGTTTTGCAAGCCCAACAAAAAAGTTTATCCCCGTCGTAACCCCCCCGAAAGCGGCCTGGCTAGACAGGCTTGGCAGGATCAAACTTATTCTTGGAACTGGCGACATGTCAGGTACGAACACGTTGTCACGCAACATGTCATGTTCGATACCCGGACCATTCAGGCCATCTCTCACTTTTTTTAAAGCCTGTTTAACAAGATTGGGCATCATACGTTTGACAGTGGACCGTTTCATGCTTTGTTCACCTGCAGATACCAATTTGGCACATCCCGTACAAACCCGTATTCCATAGAAACCTCATAACCGTATTGGCTAAAATTCAATTTACCTGTTTCCGATTTCATCTAGCGGCTCGTCTGAACTAAGTCCACGTAGGCAATCGAATATCGCCAAGCAAATTTGGGAAGATTTCAATGTGGGCGTCCTGCAATTATAAACCCTAGGAAGCCCTCTGGTTTCCTGTGATAAAATCACTAATTTCCGGGGATCCCCCGCATTCTGTCTTCAAATATTTCTAGGTCCTAGGTGGTTCACCTTCTTTGCCACCCACCCGATAAATGCCCGGTCCGCCGATCGCAGTTTTTCCCGCCCGGATCCGGCCCAGAATGCGCGCCATTCGGCTTCCAGCGCATAGACGTCGGCGCCGGGGACCAGGACGCGCGCTTGGGCCAGGGCGTCGGGGCTTAGTTGCGGGGCGTCGGGGCCTTCCACCACCGCCACGCGCGGGCTGACATGGATGATGTCACCGCCCTCTTCCACCAGCACATAATCGGGCAGCCCGTCGGCTTTGATGATCTCGCGCAGCATCGCGCGAAACACCCGGCGCGGACTGGCTGATCCGGATTTTTTTAACAGGGTTTCCAGCGACACCCGCCATTCGGGCTGGCGCCCGCAATGTTTGCGCGCCAATTCATAGATCCGCCGTTCCAGCGGTTTGCGCAGGGTAAAGTAGTCTCTGTTCAAGGTTAAAACCGATTTTGCCAGCACCGCACGGTACAGCCAGTCCGACAGGGTGACAGACACTGACACCATGCGGCCGTGGCGGGTTTTGCGCACAATCTCCCAGCTTTCGATCAGCCCAAAGCCAGAGGTGACTTCCTCGGTGCCGGTCACGATATTGGTGGTGATGCGGGTGCCGGCCAGCCGTTCAAACGCATCGCGCAACCGCTTGTAACTGTCACCTGACGTTTCCCGGTTGGTGGCCAGCAACAGGTCATGGGCGGTCAGCGTCAGCACGCGGCTGGTTGCCCTGCCGGCATTCACCGCCGCCATCAGCTGACTGATGCAAAAGATCAGGATATCGGCGTCAAAGATCGTCGCCCTGCCCTTTACACTTGGGGTCACGGTGATTTCCGATCCGTTGTGTTCATAAGACAGGATCCGGCGATCCGGTCGCGTCGACAGCGAAAAAATCGGATGTTCCATGCTGGCCAGGTCATGTTTGGGGGCAGCCGCAAAAAAATCGCATACGAAAAAATCGCGCCTGTCCGCCCTGCCCCCGATGCTGGCTGTGCTCACCTGAATACCCTCGATCTGCCCGCGATCCCCTTGCCAGAGATTCGTCGTTTCATTGACACCTTGGTAGTTATCCACAGGCGATCCGTCCAGCCCGGTCAACGGGGGTTCAGAGTCAGATCAACGGGGGATCAGAGTCGCCTTATCGTGGGTTCAGAGTCACCCAGGCCTGGAAAATTCGCCCTAAAGCCATAGAAACAAAGGTCTTTGGTAAAAGCGCTTGCCCTGTAACGGATAAATAACACATAAATAACCACGCTTTTTTTCTTTGCTCTGTCCAAACCCATCCGCAGATCAGAAAACGGGCGCTTTTGCTTAGAAATAAGAGAGTGTGTTCGCAGGTTCTTCCCATGTGACATGTTTCGTGGTACTTTGCCCAAAACATATAACATTGAGGGCATCATGAGCAGTGAAGACCTTCCGCCATATTTTAATATTTCCCCGGACAGGGCGCTGGCCGCACTTGATCATCCAACCGGAACAGGTGGCTTTGCAAGCATTGCGGCGGCCTGTCAGCAGGGCCGCGATGATCTGGCCAGCCGGGGTATGGACGAAACCGGCCACAAGACCCTGCGCCAGTTTTCCACCTGGGAAATCACCAAATATCTGATCCCGGTAGCCCCTGCGCATTTTCGCCGGGTGCTGCGCCAGAACCCGGACTTACCGCAAGGGCGCAGTGAAACTGATGGCGGTGCCAAGTGGTTCACCCTGGACGAGGTTCTGCGTCTGCGCGCCCATTTCGGCGCCGAAGGGTCCAAGGCCAAGGAATACCTGCCCTACCGTCCCGCCGGACAGCCCGCCAAGATCGTCGCTGTGGCCAATTTCAAGGGTGGGGTCGGAAAAACCAGCACCTGCGCCCACCTGGCGATGTCTGCGGCGCTGGATGGCTACAAGGTGCTGATGGTGGATCTGGACAGTCAGGGATCGATGACCTCGATCTTTGGCGGCAATGTGACGGATGAATGGGGCACGGTGTTTCCACTGCTGGCGCGCCATTACGCCCAAACCCTGCAAACCGACAATCA